>ULWM01065149.1_pt1 | contig 36066 bp, 36 predicted proteins | sample 1960331 | NCBI WGS metagenome assembly ULWM01 (sample SAMEA4835812, study PRJEB28245) | human gut metagenome | biome: gut microbiome; material: fecal sample | place: Denmark | collected 2008 | reverse complement strand
TTTGAATGATTTTTCGCATTTCACTTACTTTTGACTATAAGATTATCAATGAAGAATTTCGAAATCTGACGCAAGAGATGATTACGCGTGTTTCCTCCATAAATGCTATGATTGCGGTTTGTATAGAAATTCTCCTTGAAGTCTTTGTCTGCCTGTACAAGTGCTTCGCCATATTCAAAGACGTTCTGAGGATGCACGTTGTCGTCGGCCATACCATGGCAAAGCAGTAAAGCACCGCTCAACTTTCCTACACGCTCTATTGGATTGACCGCATAACCAGAAGCATTCTCCTTTGGAGTGCGCATATAGCGCTCAGTATATACAGTATCATAATATTTCCAATTGGTAGGAGCGGCAACAGCCACACCGGCTTTGAAAACAGTACGTCCTTCACTCATACTCATCAAAGTATTGAAGCCTCCGTAGCTCCACCCCCATATTCCGATATTATTCTTATCGACATAAGGAAGAGAACCCAAATATAAAGCGGTCTCCACCTGATCTTTCGACTCAAGATCGCCAAGACGCAAATAAACACTCTTCTCAAACTCAGAGCCACGGCCTCCGGTACCACGGCCATCAACACAGACAACAATGAAACCTTCGGATGCGAGATAATAATCGAACGCACCACCCTGTCCCATAGAGCCGGCGTTCCATGAATTGACAACCTGCTGACTGCCCGGACCACTGTATTGGAACATGATGACCGGATATTTGCGTGAAGCGTCAAAGTCGGCAGGCTTAACCATCCAGCCATCCAGCTTAACACCTTCGGACGTTGTGAAAGAGAATGTCTCTTTCTTCGTAAATCCATATTGCTGTGCGGTCTGTTTCAATTCATGGTTATCAAGAATTGTCGAAAGTATTTTGCCCGATTTATTGCGGACTGTATAAACATACGGTGTGTTATAATCGCTCCATGTGTTGATGAAATATTCATAATCGGCCGAGAATATTGCACTGTTCCAACCTTCCTGGTTTGTAAGGCGCTCGGTCTTTCCGTTTTTATGAGATACATACACCTGACGGTCGTGGGCATTAAGCGCTGCTGCCTGATAATAAACATCGCCGGTTGTCTCATCATATCCGTATATTGCAGTGATGTCATAATTGCCGTCACCGACCTTACGTATCTGCTGTCCGTTCATACCATATATATATATATGCATATAACCATCGCGGTCGCTCGGAAGCAATATTGTATTTTTGCCGACTATTGCACCCTCGATAGCCTCTTCCTTCACATATTTAGGTACGCTCTCTTTTATGATAAGCTGAGACACGGTACTCCTCGGATTCACGCCATAAAGGCAAAGTTCGTCCTGATGACGATTAAGTGTATAAACGATTATCTTCTGAGCATCGGATGTCATTTTTATGCGCGGGATATAGCTGTCAGCCTGAACCGGCACCTGTAGCTTGCGCAGCTTATGTGTCTTTATCTCATAACTCCACACGCTGACCACCGAATTATCCTGGCCGGCTTTAGGATACTTATATGTGTATTCGCCCGGATAATCCTCATATTCTCCGAATGTAGGATTGCTGCCCTTGAAGAACTGGAGTGAATAATTTCTGACCTTTGTCTCGTCATATTTTATCCAGCATATCATAGAACCGTCAGCGTTGAAAACCAGTGACCGCGACAAGCCGAACTCCTCTTCGTTCACCCAGTCCGGCACCCCGTTTATTATCTCATTTTTCTTTCCGTCTTTTGTAACTTCACTCTCCGCATTATCATACAGGAGTTTTACGAGATAAATATTGTTATCACGTACAAAAGCCACCTGCATTCCGTCCGGCGACCACGTAGGTATCTGCTGTGGGCCGCCATCAGAAAGCTTCTCCAGTTTATGGCTGCTGATTGTATATATGTAATATACAGCCTTGAACGAGCGACGGTATATGCGCTCGGTCTGAGTCTGTATAAGCATCCGCTTGCCGTCCGGAGACATGATATATCCATCGAAATCCTTGATTTTCTCCCCCATCGTGTTGTTTATGTCAAAAAGCACATCTACAGTCTTCCCGGTTCGGAAAGAGCATTTAAGTATCTGCTTCCTGTCATCACTGATCCTTACGTACATATCCGTACCGTCAATAGGATCGATGCCACTGACCGACTTGGCCGCAAACTTGCCGCCCGTAATATCACCAATGGTTATTTTCTCGATTGCAAACATACTTGTAGCAGTCAAAAATAATGTTGCACAAATTACCAATAATTTTTTCATTATCGTATTTTTCAAAATAATTTAATGCAAAGATACTTTTTTTTCCTTACTTTTGCATTACATATTGTATTAAAAGTTATTTAATGGAAACGCTGCCATACAACGATTTCGGAAACTGGATAAGAAAGAAATTTCCATTCCGCGTACAGAAAATATCGGTTGACGCCGGTTTCACTTGCCCGAACAGAGACGGACGGCTCTCTGTCAACGGATGTACATTCTGCGACAACCGCACCTTCAGTCCGTCATATTGCAGCAGGATTAAATCTATAAAAGAACAAATTGAAGAGGGCAAAGCTTTCTTTGCACGCAAATATCCTGAGATGAAATATCTGGCATATTTTCAGTCGTTCACAAACACTTACGGGAGCTTGGAAGACCTTAAAAGAAAATACGAAGAGGCTCTCGCCGTGGATGATGTGGTTGGAATTGTTATCGGTACACGTCCGGACTGCGTGGATGAGCAAAAACTTGATTATATAGCCAAGCTGAATGAAGAATGCTTTGTCATAGTAGAATATGGCATTGAAAGCGCAAACAACGAAACACTGCGACGCATAAACCGCGGTCATACATTCGAGTGCAGCAAAGAGGCAATAAAAAAGACTAAAGAAAGAGACATTATCACAGGCGGACATATAATAATAGGTCTGCCCGGAGAAGATCAGAATGAAAGTCTCAGACAGGCACCGATAATATCCGAAAGCGGGCTCGATATACTGAAAATACACCAGATGCAGATTATCAAAGGTACAAAACTCGCAAAAGAATACACGGAGAGTCCATTCTACCTGTATAGCGATGATGAGTATATAGAGCTGATATCCAAATACATACAGTATCTGAATAAAGATTTGATTTTGGAAAGATTCGTCAGTCAATCGCCCAAAAATATGTTACTTGCACCAAAATGGGACATGAAGAACTACGAATTTACAAATCGCCTTATAAACGTAATGAAATCTAAAGGAGCATACCAGGGAAAGTTGGTTAACAATGTTAACTAGGAATAAATTATTGCTGTCTGTAAAAATACAAAAGGCAAAATAATCCATTCCGAAGCCTTTTTAAATAATGCTTCGGTTTTCTTTTCTTATGTAAACCTTGATACTTTTAATGGACATTAATATTACATAAGCGTCTGTGAATAGCCAATAGATAACGCCTAAACGGTAAAAGGTTCGTCCACAAAAAAGAATACACAATCCATTTACAACCATTTGTCTTATCAAGTCTGGATCTACCCTTTCTATAAAAACCTATTACGAATCCCTTTACATCACTAAGCTTACAATACTCACAATTCAAATTACCATCCCCACGTAGTACTACATTATCGGCGTCTATTTTTACTATACGATGAAGGACATATAACTTTGGGGCCACCTCTGCAAGGACAATATCTCCACGCTTCAGGTTACGGGCCTTAGTTATGAGTGCTTTATCCCTATTGTCTTCCAAGAATGGACGCATACTGATTCCCCGTAACTTCAAAGTTACAGTATGTCCTTCTTCCAGAATTTTTACAACATCCGGAATAAAAACATCATTCGCATAATACTTTTCTTTTATATTGAAATCATCTCGTGACATTTTATCGCAGCATCTTTATCCGGTAAACAATGAAGAATATATATATTTGCATGCTCAATAAGCAATGAGATTGTAGAACATATATTATTGAATATAACTTTATCCCATTTCATTGTTGAACAAGATGGTAATAATGAAGCAAATGCAACCGTTGGAGACAATTTACTTATACTGTTTGCGTTTGCTCTATCAATCCTTACAATTCCACCAAGCCTTATTTTCACATTTCTATAACATGGAGTTTTTCCACTCCATGGACTACCATATAAGTATGGTATATCATCAATAATTCTTATGATAGGATTATCATCATTTATAAGCTCACACCCGGGAATATATTTTAGCCATAATGACGAATGGGTACTTTTACCAGTTCCACTCTTAGCAACAAATGCGTATGCATGGTTCTTATGACATATAGCTGAGGCGTGTATCAGGAGCGTATCATAAAAACTTCCTTTAAAAGCAAAAATAATCATCAACGCATTATTCAAACCGAAAAGTCTCATATTGAAACTACCGTTAAGGGCACACCTGCAATATGAGAAATTGTCATAAGTTTGAAGAAGACAGCAATTACGTCCGTTTATATCATTTATGATATACTGATATGTACCAACTATATTCTTACTTTTACTGACTGATATAACGCCATTTCCAGTATCAAAATCCCCTATCTTCTCCAGATCATCTTTGTTTAATGGTTTTATGGAATCATCTACTGTTAGTTGAAAAAATATTTCTGCCGGCGTTGAAGATATCTTGAACGGAATAAAAGAAGGAAGAAGCCGTTCATTATTTATATCTGATGTACAAAATTCTATTTTTATATTGAACTCAGCTATTCTGTAATAATGAAAATTTTCCTCCATCTTTATATAATCATAATTATATACATACTATCCAACCGGTGCGTATTAGAAGGAAAACCTACTTGGAATCCTGTTTTGTTTCCATAAGCACCTCATCTGGCACAATTGGAGTATATTTAAACTCATTAGCAGTAATGTACTTTATATTAAATACATTCTTTTCCAGATATCTTTTCTTTATCTTTGCATATTTTTTCTCTATATCCTGTCTCTTTTTAGCATAGGATGTCACACATGTGGGATATGCCACACCATTCTTTTTCATATAATCACGCAACTGGTAAGAGTAATTCTCCCGTCCATACAGGAATCCTGTCTTTCCGTCAACCCAAGCAGAATCCGTCTCCATGATATCCGTGAAATATATGGTTGAATCGTTGAAAGAGGTAACAACCCCATACATATAAAGTTTCGTACGTTTATTCGCCGCATTGGCAATTGTAGAAAGAAACACAATTACCATAACACCTAAATATATAAATTTTCTTCTCATACTGTCTTACTGTCCAAGATATGTTTTTAATATTTTATTCTTTGTATTTTGACGCAGCTTCCTGATTGCCTTCTCTCTGATTTGTCTAACGCGTTCACGAGTTAATCCGAATTTATGTCCGATCTCCTCTAAAGTACATTCCGGTTGATTAATTCCAAAATATGCTTCGATGACATTGCGTTCCCGCTCATTTAACGTGTTCAATGCGCATGAGATTTCATCCCGTAAAGATTGTAGCACCAAATTATTATCTGTGTTTGTTGACAAATTATTTGGCAACATATCTATATAACTCGTGTTATCACTATCAGAGATAGGGGCGTCAACAGAAATCTGACGTTTACTCATCTGCATTGCGTCAATAATTTTTTCTTCAGGTATGTCAACCTTATCTGCTATTTCGTCAATGCTCGGATGATGTTCGTTCTCCTGCTCGAATTTATTTAAGACCCGATTTATCTTATTTACAGAACCAATCTGATTTAATGGCAGTCTGACGATGCGACTTTGCTCAGCTATTGCCTGCAAAATACTTTGCCGTATCCACCATACTGCATATGATATAAATTTGAATCCTCGTGTCTCATCAAATTTTTCAGCAGCTTTAATCAACCCCAAGTTGCCCTCATTTATCAGATCAGACAGACTCAGTCCCTGATTCTGATATTGTTTCGCAACAGAAACAACAAATCTTAAATTAGCCTTTGTAAGTTTCTCTAATGCCTTTTTGTCGCCATTTTTTATTCGGCGCGCCAGCTCAGCTTCCTCCTCAACAGAGATAAGATCTTCGTGCCCGATTTCCTGCAGATACTTATCAAGCGAAGCACTTTCCCTATTGGTAATCGATTTTGTGATTTTTAGTTGTCTCATCAAGGATGATTTTTTAAGTGTATATTCAGCGCAAATTTAACAAATATATTTTATACTGACAAATAATATTGAAACCAAGAAATAAAAAAGTATGTGGCAATCATTTATAAATCACCACATACTTTATCTAAAAATCAAATATCAGCAATTTAATTAATCCTGCAGTGGAACAGCAAAATAAGCCTTCTTACCGGTCGGATATATTCCCTGTATATACAATACCGGATCCTTGCTCGTTGAAGCTTCTTTTACAATTTGCTGCAGATCTTCTATTGTCTTTACAGCAACATCATTGACTTTTTGTATAATAAAGCCTTTACTTATTCCCTCTTCCTTTAATTTTCCGGAATTAACTTTAATAACCTCAAGACCATTACTTATATTATATTGCTGCTTCTGAGCTGTTGAAATTTCTCTGAAGTTACCACCGAGAATATCAAGATCTATATTCTTTATTACTCCCGTATTGCCCTGTTCGTTCTTCAGAGTAGCAGTCTTCGTATTTTTCTTCTTGTCTCTCAGATATGTAATAGAAACCTTATCGCCCGGACGTTTTGTAGCAAGAACCTCCTGGAGCTCAGCCATTTTCTTAACATCCTTTCCGTCAATGGCGACAATTACATCACCCTGTTTGAGTCCTATTTCCGCAGCAGCACTCTCGTCGTTTACAGAATCGACATAAATACCTTCGGTTGTACCATAATCAGCATCCTTGCCTTCTTCCTTCTGGCGGTCAATCTGATTCTTAACATCGGTTCCGCTAATACCAATCACTGCGCGCTGTACAGTTCCATACTTCTTAAGATCATCAACAACTTTATTCATTATTGATGTCGGTATTGCGAATCCATATCCACTGTATGAACCGGTTTCGGAATACAACATAGCATTTATACCTATCAGTTCTCCTTTAGTGTTTACAAGAGCACCGCCTGAATTACCACGATTTATGGCTGCATCAGTCTGTATAAACGATTCTACACCTTTAGTATTTACATACAAAGAACGACTTTTGGCACTTACGATACCAGCAGTAACAGTGTTTGTGAGATTAAATGGATTTCCTACAGCGAGCACCCATTCTCCGACCTTTATATCGTCGCTGTTTGCTATTGTTATCGCCGGGAAACCACTGCCCTCTATTTTGATAAGAGCCAAATCAGTACTTTTATCTGTTCCGATGATACGTGCGGAATATTCCTTATTGTCATTGAGAGTTACAGTAAGTTCGTCTGCACCTTCTACGACATGATTGTTTGTTACGATATATCCGTCAGAAGAAATAATAACACCGGAGCCACTACCCTGACTCTTAGGGGTTCGTATCTGACGCTTTTGGGTTCCGCCACCGCCATTCGGGTTTCCAAAAAAGCCGAATGGATCTGAAAAGAAATCACTGAACGGATCACTTTCCACCTCAACAGTCTGAACCTTACTGTTACGTGTATTTAAGATATGTACAACGGACGGCAATGATTTTTCCGCTGCATATGTAAGATCTACCGGCTGTCCGGGAGCAGAAGTTGATGAACTTGCAGCATTGACTTTTATAAATGAGCCTGCTGAAAATGCCACAGCAATTACGCACATAGCGGCCATAAAATACTTGGAATACTTTTTCATCTTTTTATTTATTAATTTATTTGTAATAATATTCTTCTTTTTTCTGTGCAAATATATGTGCAAAAATTGTGACAAAGGAATTTTTGACCATATCTTTATTCCATTTTAACACTACAATTTAACATATTAACGGCTATTAAATTCAGGAAAAGTAAAATTTACATATCTTTATATCCGACTGCCAATATTACATACATGCCGTACATCCACCAATCATAAAAATGACAATTTGGCAGAAACATACTGTATAATACAACATTCATCATAGAAAAGAATATGAAATACAAGTTTATTTTGTAATTTTGCATATAGAAAACAGTGCTTCGGTTCTGTCGCCGGCATCAAAAAAAATGGTGCAGGAGGAAAGTCCGGGCAGCATAGGGCATTCCACTTCTGAAAGTAGAAGTTGTTGGTGACGACAAGATATGGCAGAAGAAAACAACCGCCTATAGACAATATTAATCATAGGTAAGGGTGAGAAGGTGGTGTAAGAGACTACCAGCCGGTGGGTGATCATCGGGCTGTGCCATCTGGAAGCTGCAAGTTCGCGTATACCGTCGTTTGAAGGTTGCCCGCCTGATATTTTTAGCGATGGAGGGTAGAACGCTTGATTCATGAGGTGACTTATGAACTAGATAAATGACAGATGCCATCTGTATGGATGGAACAGAACCCGGCTTATAGAGGCACTGTTTTCTTTTAAATAGAAATAAAATGAGCCTGACATACAATAAAGCTCTGCAGTGGCTATTCTAAAAAACATTTTACCATTATGCTGCAGAGTTAAACATGCATCCGCAATATTTATGTGTTAATAATATATAAAACCCCTATCACATTTTAGAATATAACATATAAAAGGTGTAACTTTGCAGCCGCTATTACGAGTTAATAGCATTAGTACAAACAAAAAATACAATAAAAAATGGCAACAAAAATCAGACTGCAGCGTGGCGGACGCAAGAGCTATGCTTTCTATCGTATCGTTATCGCTGACTCAAGAGCACCACGTGATGGTAGATTTACTGAGAAAATTGGTACTTATAACCCTAACACAAATCCTGCTACCGTTGATCTCAATTTCGATCGCGCCCTTTATTGGGTAGAGGTAGGAGCACAGCCTACAGACACTGTACGCAACATTCTGAAATCAGAAGGCGTATATCTGATGAAGCATCTTCGTGGCGGTGTTAAGAAAGGCGCATTCGATGAGGCTGCTGCACAGTCAAAATTCGATGCTTGGAAAGCCAACAAGCTGAAGACTAACGATGCAATACGTCAGAAAGACGAGCAGAACAAGAAAGACGCTGCAGCTAAAGAGCTTGAAGCAGAAAAGAAAGTCAATGAGGCAATAGCTAAGAAAGTAGCTGAGAAGAAAGCTGCCGAAGCTGCTGCAAAAGCAGAGGCTGAAGCTGAAGCAACAACTACAACTGAGGAAGCTCCGGCTGAGGCATAATAGAATAATAAATTATTGCCTAATTTAAGAAACAAATAAAAATATGCGATTGATAAGTTTATCAGTCGCATATTTTTTTGTTTATGCCGACATGATTAAATGTTATATGTAAAAACTGAAATATGTTTCCGGAATCAGCAGAAACCTTGTGTGGACTGATTTTATTAATGAGGCTCAACAAAACATCGGAATATATACTGACAATGCTGGATGATGAATGCCGTGACAGCACTAATCTTATACTATAAATGTATCACGTTGTCACATAAGATAAATCATCACGACAAGACATACGTATAATTTCCTTCTCTTCCCTACTGCCTAATATCAGTATTTTCAAAGAAAACCAGAAGAACATACTTACGAATTTTCTTGACATTATTTTGACAAAATGAAATCAGAAAATAGATGCAACGGGATGTTAAATTCTGCATTATATAAACCATTTTAGGCTGTAACGTCTGTGCATATACCCTATGCTGTAGTCCCAAATGATACATCTCACATTCTGATTACGTCCGTTTTAGGGTCCGATCAAGCCCATATTAGGACGTAAAATAGCGCTTTTCAGCCCCTGATATGGACTTAATCGCATACCGAAATGGTGCTTAATGTAAAACCAAGAAAAGGGCTTTAGATGTAAGTTATTGACATACAACATATTATGAAAGACTATTATAATTCGCATATTTGCATCCGAGGGAAGGCCAGCCAGCAAATAGCCGCTTATTTTTCGGGGTAGAACAGGAAACTATGATGAGAGAATCGGAATCCGCTTACATTTTGAAAGTTGCCCAAAGACGTTTAACCTCCATCGGCCGTTAAACGTCTTTGGGTTTCGTTCTATTGGCGGGCAAGCACAACGGACATATTGGTAGAAGCCACTGCAAACTGCGTCGAGACACGTGACGGATCGCGGCTGACGTCAAAAGAACGGGATACATGGAATAGCAATAACTATAATATAAAATGAATACCTGCCGGACGGACGGGCGATTGGAGTTTCATTTCATCAAAACTCAACAAATCTGTACAGGAGTGGAACCGCAATTTTATATTGCAATATATCACCGCCGCATTTATACTAAACCGGTTCCACTTTCTTATGATAATCTATAACCATAAACAGCAATCATGCCACTGATAATGAGCAAACATTTGACATGACACCGAATAAACATCACTTACAGAGAAGCATGTCATTTATTCGACAACAGAGAATCAACAACCTTCCACAATACCGGCATCAACCCATTGCTTAATCAGCGCCTTAACATCATGCATTGCAGTTTCCTTATCTACATCATATTCAGCAGTAAGCAGCTCGGTCAAAGTATCAGCATCAAACTCCTTGTTCTGTACTTGTTTCCATAAATACGCAGAACTTTCGTTCATACTTATGATATTACAGAAATCAATGTTCTCCTTACCCTCAGCAACAATTATATACTCGCCGCAAACTTCCCTCAAGTTAAAGTCTTTCTTAATTTTCATTTCTATTATTAAAGTAATATTTTAACTGTATGAAACTATCTAAAATGGTACAACATCCAAGTCGTCTGAAGGTAAAGAGGCCATGGGATCAATACCTCCATTCACCCTACTTCCTATAATTTCAGCATCCAATGGCGGTGTATCAGACTTGTTATAAGTTTTTTCAGGATCCTGGAATCTGGTAAATTCTCCACGGAATTTCAGCAAGACATCACCCGTCGCACCTTTTCGGTGTTTGGCAATTATTATCTGAGCCATACCGCGCAAATCGTTTCCCTTATCATCTTCCAAAATATGATAGTACTCCGGTCTGTGAACAAACAATACCATATCGGCATCCTGCTCGATAGCTCCTGATTCACGCAAATCGCTTAATTGCGGTCGTTTGCCATCAAGTCCTTCACGATTCTCCACAGTGCGGTTCAACTGAGAAAGAGCCAATATAGGTATATCAAGTTCCTTTGCCAATCCTTTCAATGATTGGGAAATCTTTGATACCTCCTCCTGTCTGCTACCAAATCTCATACCACTTGCATTCATCAGCTGCAGATAGTCAATCATTATTATCTTGACACCTTTTTCTCTTACAAGTCGTCTTGCCTTTGTACGTAACTCAAATATAGACAAACCTGCCGTATCATCTATATATAGAGGTGCGCCCTGTAAACGTCTTATATTTTTATCGAGCCTTTCCCATTCGTCCGGAGATAATTGTCCATTAAGCATTTTATTTCCTGGAATTTCGCATACATTTGATATCAATCTGTTTACCAACTGCACATTGTTCATTTCCAAAGAGAAAAAGGCAATTGGAATCTGATGGTCCACAGCAATGTTTTTTGCCAACGAAAGGGCAAATGAAGTTTTACCCATCGCAGGGCGTCCTGCAATAATCACCAAGTCGGAGCTTTGCCATCCACTTGTCTTCTCGTCCAACTTCGCAAATCCGGTAGGTACACCCGTAAGTCCTCCACTGTTTGCAGATGCCTTTTGAAGTATCTCGACAGCCTTTGTTATGACAGGATCTATCTGGACATAGTCCTTCTTCATATTTCTTTGGGAAAGTTCAAAGAGACTACCTTCCGCTTCCTGCATAAGTTCATTTACATCTACTGTCTCATCAAAAGCCTTCGTCTCGATATTGCTGGCAAACGAAATCAACTGACGCGCCAGAAACTTCTGAGCCAATATACGGGCATGATACTCAATGTGGGCAGACGAAGCTACGTGTGAGCTTAATTCTATAATATACGCAGGACCGCCAACATCCTCCAGTGTACCTTCTTTCTTCAGCTCCTCAGTAACACTCATAATATCTACAGGATCCTCATTCATATTTAATGTACGAATGGCTGTAAATATCTTTTGGTTACGTGGCTCGTAGAATGCTTCCGGGGTTAAAATTTCTGATATTATTGAAAAAGCATCTTTATCAATCATCAATGCGCCCAATACAACCTTCTCAACATCCAATGCCTGCGGTTGTAAATGTCCATATTTACCATCAAAAGAAACCTTTGACTTACTCTTATTTGTTGTTTTAGCTTGACTTGAACTTTTTTCGGGCATATATATAATACTTCTATATTAAAAGATGATGGATAAATATATCTGATGTTTTCCTAATCAGATTATGCTCATATTCTGCTGTTTTCCGGAAAGACTATTGTTGGGGTAAATGTCTTGGCTTCATTAAAATCCATCAATGCGTATGAGATGATAATGACAGTATCTCCCACGACAACCTTTCTTGCAGCAGCGCCATTAAGACATATACATCCGGATCCACGTTCACCCTTAATAATATATGTCTCGAAACGCTCTCCGTTGTTATTATCTACTATCTGCACTTTCTCGCCCTCTATCATATTTGCAGCATCCATCAGATCCTCGTCTATGGTTATGCTGCCCATATAGTTTAAATTGGCCTCTGTAACCTTTACACAATGCAGTTTTGATTTCAATACTTCTATTAACATATCACTATCCCTTATATGTTATGTGATCAATAAGTCTTATCGGAGTTTTTCCACAAAAAACAGTTATACATCCTGAAATGCCAGAACATTCATCCCAATCATTCACATCCTGAAGTGTATCGCTGTTTACAATTGAGAAATATTCAACATTCAATTCCGGGTATTCATTTATTGCATTAACTACATAATCATGTGTTTCTTTGACACTATGACTCTTTGCATAGTCCACACTTTCCTTTAATACCCGATATATATTAGCTGCGACATTACGCTCATCATCTGAAAGGAGTGCATTTCGGGAACTCATTGCAAGACCGCTCTTTTCTCTTATCAACTCACATTCTACGATTTTCACACTCAGTCCCAGACTTTTTACAAGCTGCTTTATTACAGCGACCTGCTGCCAATCCTTCTCCCCGAAATAAGCTCTATCCGGCTTTGTTATATAAAATAACCTGGAAACCACTTGACAAACCCCGTTAAAATGTCCAGGGCGATGGGCTCCTTCCATAACAGTTGTAACAGGAGAGAACTCGAAATGACGGGTATCTGGAATAGGATACATTTCGCTCACAGATGGCGCAAATACGAAATCAGCTCCACATGATTCCAATAATTTACAATCAGCTTCAAGATTCTGTGGATAACGTTCAAGGTCCTTTTTATCGTTAAACTGAGTTGGATTCAAGAAAACGGACACAACAGTAATATCGTTTTCTGCAATACAACGTTTAACAAGTGAAAGATGTCCTTCGTGCAGAGCTCCCATTGTAGGAACCAAACCAATTGATTTCCCCTGTTTGCGAACTTCAAACAATTCATTCTGAAGTTCAACAATCTTCTTACATAACTTCATGATAATTTATGTTTTATACCCTAATGATATACATTGGCGTTGCAAAATAACAACATTTTTCTTAAACAAGAAAGAATAAATCTGAAAATATACCAATTAATATTTAATGATGGCGGATTTTCTTAAAATGACACCAAATATGAAGTTTTTTTAGTAACTTTGCAAAGTTATACATGAGTGAAATTATTAAACTCCTGTTTTATATTTTATAGTTAAAGGAATGGCAAATAAAATTTTATTTATCAACCAGGAAATATATCCTTATGTTCCAAAGTCAGAAATGTCCATCATGGGCCGTGAGCTTTCGAACAAAATGCAGGAAGAAGGTTATGAGATTCGTACATTCATGCCCAAATGGGGTAATATAAATGAGCGAAGAGGACAGTTACATGAAGTAATACGTCTTTCCGGAATGAATCTTATTATCGACGATACTGATCATCCTCTTATAATAAAAGTCGCATCTATCCCCCAGACAAGACTGCAGGTGTATTTCATAGACAATGACGACTTTTTCATGAAACGCCAGATGGCATGTGACGAATCAGGTAAAGAATATGAAGATAACGGAGAGAGAGCTATTTTCTTTGCAAGAGGTGTACTGGAAACTGTGAAGAAACTAAGATGGTCACCAGATATAATACATTGTCAAGGTTGGATGGCAGCAGTGGTACCAATCTACATAAAACTCGCATATAACAATGAACCGACGTTTTCAAATACAAAAATTGTCACGTCTTTATTTAAAGAAGAACTAAAAGAAAACCTTGGAGCGAACTTCAAGAAAAGCATTGAATTGCGCGATATATCTGATGATACATTGAATAAATATAATGATGTGTTTGATTTCACAGAACTAGGTAAACTTGCTATAGATTATAGTGATGCGATTATCGAAGCTGAAGAAAATGCAAATAACACATTACTTAATTATGCAATAGATAATAATAAAGAAGTATTAAGATATAATCCAGATGATTATATAAAGAATTATAAACTATTGTACGACAAGATTTTACAAAAAAAATAATAGATACTTATCTTAATTGTAAACAACCAAACAAGTTATTAGAGTCATGAAGTTCTTTTATATATCCGCAATTATTCTCTCTGCATTTTTATTCGGATCGTGCGATGACAATACGGATGAGATTGGTTCATCGCTAATAGGAGATATGGATGATCTGGAAATAACCCCAGCATCATACCAAATATCTACACGCTCCATTATTGCTGACTCCGTATATTCAAGAAATACAATCGGATATCTCGGAAAAATACGCGATCCGGAAACAGGAGCATACATTACGAGCGATTTTATGACACAATTTCACACCTTGGAAAACTATGAGTTCCCGGTTAAGGATAGTATCCGCAGTTTAATTGATGGAGAAATTGTTGCAGACTCATGCGAATTGAGATTGTATTATAACAATTATTATGGAGATTCCTTGTCAACAATGAAGCTCACTGCATACGAAATGCAGACGCCAATGGCTGAGAATGAGAAATATTATTCAAACTATGACCCGATGAAAGACGGGCTCATTAGAAATAATGGAATCAAGGTAAACAAATTATATACATTGTCTGACCTTAATGTCGATGAAGATACGCGAAATGATGAGAATTACACGGCAAATATTCGTGTAAAACTTGATCAGGAATATACCGATAAGGATGGAAAAAAATATAATAATTTCGGTACTTATCTCATGCGTAAATATTATGAGGACCCGTCAAACTATAAAGACTCATACACGTTCATACATAATCTTGTTCCTGGATTTTACTTTAAGATGCAGGGCGGACTTGGCTCTATGGCATATATAAGTGTAAGTCAGTTGAATGTATATTTCAGATATTTCACTAAAGACTCCATTTATGTAGGAACATCATCATTCGCAGGTACTGAGGAAGTATTACAATCGACACGAATTGCCAACGACAACAATACTCTGAAACGACTTGCAGCTGATACTCACTGCACGTATATCAAATCTCCGGCGGGCATTTTTACGGAGATGACAATACCTGTTGATGATATAATGAACGGTCATAGGAATGATACGATTAATACTGCGAAGGTGGTTCTTCCACGAATAAACAATGATACACAAAATGAATACGCGCTGGATATTCCGCAAAATTTATTGATGATACCGGCAGGAGATATGTATTCATTTTTTGAAGATGGTAAGGTTGTTGATTACAAGACATCTTTCATAGCATCTTATGACAGCAAGAAAAACAGTTATACATTTAATAACATCAGTACTCTTGTGAAAGCAATGGACCAAAAAGACCGTACTGATGAGAAGTGGAATAAAGTAGTAATCATTCCTGTCACCGTTACCTATAATACGGATAACGAGATTATCAAGGTTGCGCATGACATGTCTCTAACAAGTACAAAGCTTGTCGGTGGAAGTGAAAATCCATACGAGCCACTCACAATAGACGTGATATATAGTAAATTCAAATAAAGGTAATGGCAGATAATTTTCTTGAAAGACAAAGAGCCGATTACGAGAAGCGCAAGAAGGAATGGTTGAATAAGAAAAAGCATACATCCATTTCGTACAAGGTTTCATTAATTTCTCACGAGGATGCAGATTAATATATCTAAAATACAATAAATAAGAAAGGTCCGGAATATTTATTCCGGACCTTTTTATTTTAAAAATGAAACTTATCTGTATTATTAAGCTCTATTTGTTTTAACTTATTTCTCAATATGTCTACTTTAGATTTCCTAATTGAGAAATTCATATCACAAACATTATTATTATAATCATTTGACAATATACGTGGAGATAATTCCTTTACAACCTTCATGACACTGTTTGTCAGTTCGTAAGGGAATTTAAATCTGACGGTCTCTTCTATCTGTTTGACCACAACCTTTGCAGAAGATATAGCCTCTGCTGCAGCGGTACGATATGCGACAATAAGTCCGCTTGTACCAAGATTCACACCACCGTAATAACGAATGACCACAACAAGAATATCTGTCAGATCATTCTTGATAATCTGTCCAAGTATAGGCTTTCCTGCCGTACTGCTTGGTTCTCCATCATCATTTGCCCTATGGCGACTCTTATCCGAACCTAAAATATAAGCATAGCATATATGCCGTGCATCATAATGAGACTTATGATAACCTGCAACAATGTCTTTTACTTCATCCTCTGATGTAACATGATGAACAAAAGCGTAGAACTTGCTGCGCTTCTCACTATAAAAACCTTCTGCTATATCTGATGTTACAGTCTTATACTCATCTGAAATAATATCCATATCATAAAATTATTTAAGGGACGAACATGTCGTCCCTTTCACTAATACGCGAAAACCATATTTCGCATATTATTTCATTTCACATACTTAAGACAGCTTGTGTATGACAAGTCCTGAGCGTAATTTAGGCTCAAACCATGTAGCCTTAGGTGGCATTATGGCTCCACTGTCAGCAATGTCCATAATCTGTTTCATCGACACTGGATACAATGCAAGCGCGACTCTCATCTCGCCACTATCCACTCTTCTTTTAAGTTCTTCCAGACCACGGAGACCGCCGACAAAGTCTATGCGCTTATCAGATCTGAGGTCCTGAATATTGAGTATCTCGTTCAATATAAGACGTGTTGATATGTCAACATCAAGAACACCTATTGGATCAGAATCATTATATGTTCCATCCTTAGCAGTAAGAGAATACCAATGGCCGTCCAGATAGAGCGAGAAGTTATGAATATGCGACGGTTTATATATCTCACATCCCTTGTCCTCAATAATGAAGTTTCTTTTCAACGCCTCGATAAATTGTTCTAACGTAAGTCCGTTAAGATCCTTCACCACTCTATTGTAATCCAATATTGTGAGCTGTGAAGCCTGGAAACATACTGCCATGAAATAATTGTACTCTTCATTGCCAGTATGATTCTTGTCTTTCTTTGCAAGCTCAGCTCCCACCAACGCGGCAGCAGCACTACGATGATGACCATCAGCTATATATAAAGCCGGTATTTTAGCAAACTCCTCAGTAATGGCTTTAATATCATTATCATCACTGATCACCCAGAACTGATGTCTGAATCCGTCAATAGGTGCGATAAAGTCATACTCAGGAACTGTCTGGGCATATCGTCTTATAATCTCATCCAGCTTCTCATTATCAGGATAGGCAAAGAACACCGGCTCCATATTTGCGTTGCATGCACGCACATGCTTCATACGGTCTTCCTCCTTATCACATCTTGTAAGCTCATGTTTCTTTATTACTCCGGACAAATAGTCTTCAACAGCCGCTCCCACAACAAGACCATACTGCGTCTTGCCGTTCATTGTCTGTGCATACAAATAATAATTTTCTTTATCATCCTGAACCAGCCAGCCGTTATCCATAAACTTCTTGAAGTTATCAGCGGCTTTCTGATATACCCTCGGATCATATTCACTCACATCTTCACCGAAATCTATTTCAGGCTTTATGATATGATAAAGACTCATTTCGTTGTCGCCAGCCTCCTCGCGCGCCTCCTTACTGTTCAACACGTCATACGGACGCGACTCAATACGTTCTACCAAATCTTTCGGTGGACGTATTCCTTTAAATGGTTTTATTTTTGCCATTATTATTTATTTACTTGGAACTTGGTACATCCATCCTTAAAATATGCATTTATCTGGACAGCGGCAGCTATACCTGCATTTATATTTGCTTCGGCAGTCTGTGCACCCATCTTTTTAGGAGTACTGAAATAACGTCCTTCAAAAGACTGGAACTCTGCGTCGGCATCAGGCTTGATATCTGTTATGTACTTCAAGTCGGTACGTGTCTTCATTACTTCCAACAGTCCGGCTTCGTCTATCACTTCCTTTCTTGCCGTATTGATCAATATAGCATTCTTTTTCATCTTACCTACCAATTCCTGATTTATTGACTTTACGGTTTGCGGTGTTGCAGGAATATGAAGCGAAACTACATCACAGCCAGAAAACAATTCATCCAGAGAATCAACGGCAGTAACCCCGTCTTTCTCTATAACCTCTTTCGGACAGAAAGCATCATAAGCATATATTTCCATACCGAAACCTTTAGCTATACGTGCCACATTACGTCCGACATTTCCATAGGCCAGAATACCAAGTTTCTTGCCTTTGAGCTCACTTCCAGTTTTGCCATTATAGAAACCTCTGCATGCATATACTAATAATCCGAAAACAAGTTCAGCCACAGCATTTGAATTCTGTCCAGGTGTGTTTTCCACAACAACATTTTTCTGTTTTGCATATTCCGTATCAATATTGTCATATCCGGCTCCGGCACGAACAACAATGCGCAATTTACCGGCAGCATCAAGTACAGTGGAATTTATCTTGTCAGAACGAACAATAAGTGCGTCAGCATCTTTTACAGCGTTCAACAAATCCTTAACATCTGTATATTTTTCAAGAAGCACCAATTCGTTTCCGGCTCCTTCTATTTCCTTTCTTATTCCATCTACTGCAGCTGCAGCAAACGGCTTTTCTGTTGCAACTAATACTTTCATAATAGTTTAAATTATTGGTTATTATAAATTCATAAGAGCGGATAATGACATATCCGCCCTTTTATTAAACCTTAGTTCATACTGAATCAATGTTGCGCCTCGAAGTCTTTCATACATTTAACAAGAGCCTCAACACCTTCAATTGTCTGAGCGTTGTAACAGCTTGCCCTGAATCCTCCGACAGAACGATGCCCCTTCACACCTACCATACCACAAGAAAGAGCATAATCAAGGAACGGCTTCTCCAATTCCTTATATTCATCACTCATAACGAAACATATATTCATGAGCGAGCGGTCTTCCTCATTTGCTGTTCCGCGGAACAGTTTGTTTCTATCTATTTCTGCATACAATATTTCAGCTCTATCATGTGCGAGTTTGTCCATTGCCTTAAGACCACCCTGTGCCTTTATCCATCTCAATGTCTCCAAAGCAGAATATATTGGAACTACAGGCGGAGTATTGAACATTGAACCTTTCTCAACATGTGTACGGTAATCCAACATTGTAGGTATTGCACGATCAACCTTACCGAGAGCGTCATTCTTCACAATAACAAGAGTGACACCTGCCATTGAGAGGTTCTTCTGAGCACCGGCATAGATGCAATCGTATTTTGAAACATCCACCGGACGACTGAATATATCAGACGACATATCTGCTATCAGTCTTACCGGTACATCCAAATCATGTCTTATCTCTGTTCCGTATATCGTGTTGTTTGTTGTAATGTGCAGATAGTCTGCATCTTCCGGGCAAGTCCAATCCTTCGGTATGAATGTGTAGTTGGCATCAGCCGATGAAGCGACCTCTACCACCTCACCGAACAATTTAGCCTCTTTCATGGCCTTTTTAGCCCACACACCAGTGTTGAGATATGCAGCTTTCTTCTTAAGGAAATTATATGGAACCATACAGAATTCAAGAGAGGCACCACCACCTAAGAAAAGGACGGAGTATTCCTCAGGGATTTCTAACAATTCCTTGATTAAAGCTACAGCCTCGTCAACGACCAGTTGGAAATCTTTGGATCTGTGACTTATTTCTGCGAGTGAGAGTCCAGAACCATTGAAGTCTAAGATCTGTTTTGCCGTATTCTCAATAACGACTCTTGGAAGCATTGACGGACCGGCATTAAAATTGTACTTCTTCATCTGTATGCGTATTTTAAGTTAGTAAATTTAATAGGCCAAACAACATTTGGCTTGCCAAATATACATTAATATTTCGACATGAACAAATAAATCATTAATAATTTTGTCAGACAAGAATATGATAAAATATTTCCAAAAGTTGTATCCTATAGCCGTTTTGTAAAACTGAAAGAATAAGTGACTATCCCTTTGAGACCATTCCTCAAGGCAACACTTTTGGACAAAAGTATTGTCATCAGCCTCATTGCCGGCACTCATTTACGTATATGCAAAAACAAGAAAATTCGTATCAGTAGGCTATTCAAGACAATAACTCAGAGGGACAAGAGCTCCACATATCGACTCTTCGGATTCAAACTATATCTGATATATAACGGACGTGGGGAACCTTTGGATTTCATGATTGCAGAGAGAAGTATATGACCATAAATCTCTCAAACACAGGTTCTTCGTGGAATACATCCATTAAAAAATCATCGAAAACGAGGAACGTATTAATAGGAATCTCTTTGAGTGTTTACCTGTCAATGGCATAAAACTTATAACCAGATAAAAAGTGATATAAAATGAACGCTGATATTGCTTTGAGACAAACATATTCTCAAGAGAAGAGCCATTACAAAAGAAAGGAGATAAACACATGCAGCATACATGTATTTATCTCCCACTCTATATTTTTCTGCGTATATGTTCTGCAGAGCGTGTTATTCTATCACAACAAGAGGTGTATCCTCCATCACGTTCTCGCCCTGTTTTACACAAATAGCAGTAACCTTACCACTCTTCTCAGCCTGAAGGTTATTTGCCATCTTCATTGCCTCAAGAACAATAACAGTGTCACCTTCCTTCACCTCATCGCCTACTGCAACGCATATTTCTGTGATAACACCTGGAAGCGGAGCTCTAAGAGCATTTGCTGTATTTACATTACCTGCAGATGCTGAGCTCTCTTCACTTTCGGCTTCAGCATTGGCTACAGGCTTTACAACGACTTTCTTTTCCGGTTTCGGTTCTTCTTCCATTTCAACGTTGTAATCAACTCCGTTGACATTGACGGTAACAACATTTTCAACTACCTCGCCAATTTCGACTTCGTAGTTTTTCCCGTCTATTATATATTTATATTTCTTCATATCAAAAATATCTCTTTAAGGATGTTGTGTCATCTGAAGAATATGGGCATTCCATAATGTTCCAGACGGATTTCTTTTTATTGTTATTATACCAGGCTCCTCATCATGCACATTGTTTCCACGGAAATCGTGCAATGCAAGAGCTATCGCTGCGAATACTGCGCTATCTGATTTTGTCATAATCAATAATTATTTAATTACATTGGCATGCATCCATGCTTCTTTGCCGGCAAGCTCTGACGTTTTGTTGCAAGCAAAGCAAGACCACGACAGATACGGAAACGTGTATTGCGCGGCTCTATCACGTCATCAATGTATCCGTATTGTGCTGCCTGATAAGGATTTGCAAACATCTCTGTGTATTCTTCCTCTTTCTCTGCAAGGAATGCTTTAGGATCCTCTTTGGTCTTTGCCTCTTTTGCACAAAGAATTGCGACAGCACCACTTGCACCCATTACAGCGATTTCAGAAGTAGGCCATGCAAAATTCAAGTCGGCACGCAGCTGCTTGCATCCCATAACAATATGACTTCCTCCATAACTCTTACGCAGCGTAACTGTAATTTTTGGAACAGTAGCTTCTCCGTAAGCATACAGAAGCTGGGCACCATGCAGAATGACGGCATTGTACTCCTGACCTGTACCAGGAAGGAATCCCGGAACATCTACAAGTGATACTATTGGAATATTGAAAGCGTCACAGAAACGTACGAAACGTGCACCCTTACGGCTTGCATTCACGTCAAGCACACCGGCATAACATGCAGGCTGGTTTGCAACGATACCTACGCTCTGGCCATTGAAGCGTGCGAATCCGATGATGATGTTCTTTGCAAAGTTTGCCTGAACCTCAAAGAATTCACCGTTATCTGTAATGGCACTGATGACCTTGTACATATCGTATGCCATATTTGGATTATCCGGCAGAAGCTCGTTAAGAGAATCTTCCTTACGGTCAATCGGATCAGTGCACTCAACACGTGGAGCTTCCTCCGTATTGTTTGACGGAATATAGCTAAGAAGTTTTCTTATAAGAGCCATTGCCTCTTCTTCTGTTTTAGCGGTAAAATGAGTTACACCACTCTTTGTGGAATGAACAGAAGCGCCTCCCAGATGTTCAGAGTCGATGTCTTCACCGGTTACAGTCTTTACAACCTTAGGACCGGTAAGGAACATATATGAAGTATTCTCCATCATGAGAATAAAGTCTGTCAAAGCAGGCGAATAAACGGCACCTCCTGCACAAGGACCGAATATACCGGAAATCTGCGGGATGACACCACTTGCAAGAATGTTGCGCTCGAAGATCTCGCCATAACCGGCAAGTGCGCAAATACCTTCCTGTATGCGTGCACCACCGGAATCATTCATACAGATAACAGGTGCACCCATAGTCATCGCCATATCCATTATCTTACAGATTTTCTGAGACATGGTTTCTGACAGCGAACCACCATTAACAGTGAAATCCTGAGCATAAAGATATACCAAACGGCCATCAATTGTTGCCGAACCGGCAACGACACCGTCACCGAGGAAATGTTTCTTATCCATGCCGAAGTTATGGCAGCGATGGAGTTTGAACATGTCATATTCCTCAAAAGATCCTTTATCCACAAGCATCTCTATACGTTCACGGGCCGTATATTTTCCACGAGCGTGCTGTTTCTCAATGGCAGCTTCGCCACCTCCAAGACGGGCTTTTTCGCGTTTGGCGACCAGCTCTTTGATTTTCTCTATTTGTTTACTCATATAATATAAATTTATTTCTCTCCTTTTAAGTGGATTGCAAATGTACTAAAAAAAATACAATCAGAGAAACCAAAATCTAAAAAACACATATTCTTATGTTTTTTAAAGAGTTACGCCAGCCTTATCGCATACTTGAATCCACAAAAGACAACGGCATTAAATCTGTCGCACTTCCGACAATATATGTCTTCTCCGAGCCATACAGCAGAATCTGTATCTTCTTTCCATAACGGTCTTCTATACCCAATATGACCTGCCGGCATGCTCCGCATGGTGTGATAGGTTCAGACAAAAAGCCGTTTTCGTTACGTGCTGCTATGGCGAGTTTACTTATCGGACTGTCCGGGAACTGTGACTGAGCATAAAAAATGGCAGAACGCTCAGCACATGTTCCAGACGGAAAGGCTGCATTCTCTTGGTTTGCGCCAGTGACAATCTCACCATTCTCAAGCAGAAGTGCCGCTCCGACAGCAAATTTGCTATATGGAGCATAGGCATTCGAGGTTGCTTCCTTAGCTTTCTCAATCAACTTTTGTTCGTCCTCAGGCAACTCAGAGACATCACAGCTCGTAATTGCGATTTTTATTTCTATTTCTTTCATTGTAGTATCTTTTTACAGTTATTCTTCTTTAAAAAACTCATACGCCCCTATATCCGGCTTATCATCGCGTCTCTGCCCTTTCCTGTCGTAAGGCATTGCAGAAACAGGATCTGCCGCATTTATAGCAGGCGAGATACTGTCAAGCCGGAAATCATATCTGAGATTTTGTGAATCAATCTTCACAAAATTCTTTCTTCCAGTCTTTACCGTATCCTCATATTCCTCAAAAATAACATTGACGAAATGGATACTGTCCTCCGTCGTTATCTTCGGAGTCCGTATTATACAATGATCAAACAGATAATTTGCCTCATATTTTTCACCCTCATCATACGTCTCTATCATCATCTCGTCATCCGCATACCCCGTAACAAACGAATTGATGCAGGTAAAAGAACATTGCGGATATTTATTCATGGAAAAATATAAAGCACTGCCTCTATTAGAATCAAATGGATAGAACTGTGCGATTGTACAATTATTAATATCAGTTTCGCCACCGTTTATGCATATACAATTGCGTAGAGCATTGGTAAACTCGCAATTTCTCATAATTATTTTGGCATTTTCTGCTGTCAGTGCATAGCCTTGACAATTATGTATTGTACTGTTTTCAATATCAAGTTTCAATCTTGAGACATCTGCCGAATCCACTTTAAGGCCATCAAAAGTCCCGTGCACATCGGTGTATCTTATTTCATTTTCATATGAAGACTCACGAAGTCTTATCCCCTGCCATTGTCCACTCACATGATCATATGGCAAATAATCAAACATATTATCAAGGCGATCGCCCCTTAATGTTATTTCATTGCCGGCATCACCCATACACATCAACCTGCCGTAAACATCTATACCAGCATCCGCATGGAAGAATATCGTTGTTCCGGGAACGATCGTCAAAGTTGCGCCATCGTTTACGGTTATTCCTCCATAAACAATAATCGGCTTTGCAGAACCGCCCAATGTTGAATCCTTATCGATGACAACATTCTTCATCATATCAGCATCCCAAGAATAAGCCATCAGGTTTACATTCTGCCGCACACCACTTTCAAGCGTGAAAATAATGTTATCCTCGATTTTTAAAGGTCTGTCCCCATTATTTACCGGGGACGTGAGTTCAACAAAGACTCGAATGCTATCTTTATTTCTAACCTCAATGTCATTTACCTGAAATCCAGAAGCCGGGCTAAGATAAGCGCCATCGACATTTACACGGAAACCGGCTTGATTTCCATTTTCCAACCGGACATTGATATTACGCAGTCCTTTTCCTGATTTATTATATACCCAGAAAGAACGGGTTGATGATGGTACCGTAGAAAAAACGGTATCTAACCTTATTGTATCTGTAGAAAAAGTAAGTAAACTTGACGAAGATACACTGAACGATTCATCGTCATCACAACTCCAAAATAGACACAATATTAATAATGTAAAGACTATGTATATATTTTTAGTTTTCATTTATGATAAAACGATAATAATCTATTTATATTGCGCTTAGCAATATAAATTATAGTACAAAACAATATTTTTTACAAAAAAGGCCCAAAATATTTGGTTATATCCTCAAAAAACGCTACCTTTGCACTCGCATTTTGGAGATGAGCAAATGTAAAAGATAATTCTAATGCATCCTTAGCTCAGTTGGTAGAGCAACTGACTCTTAATCAGTGGGTCTAGGGTTCGAATCCCTAAGGATGTACAAACGCAAATTTCCAGAATCTGCATCCTTAGCTCAGTTGGTAGAGCAACTGACTCTTAATCAGTGGGTCTAGGGTTCGAACCCCTAAGGATGTACAAAAAAGTAAGAAGGATATGCAATATAAGCATATCCTTTTTTATTTATAACAAAATCATAACCAGACCGCCATACATCAGGAAATGCTGTATCACGCAATAAATTTTAGATCCAGAAGAATCTCTGTCTGGATTGGTTTTATTTATGAAATGTCCAGAAATCCCGGAAAACTTAATGACAACATAAGATAAAAATAATTACGACAACGCATTTTTTCAGGTTATAACAAATTCAAACAGCCACAACCAATAAGTTATCACTGCATGACCAATGAATACCTCCCTAACCCCACCTCACATCTGACATCAATGTCTTTTAAAGAAAACGCAAAGAACGTACTTACAATTTTTCTTGACAATATTTTGACAAAATAAATTCGGGAAAGAGATATACACGAATATTAAATTCTGCGTAAAAAAGACAGTTTCTGCACTCATAGTCCTTTCATATACCCTGTGTTGTAGTCACGTATAGTTCCATTGACATTCTGATTAAGCCCATTTCAACCTCCGATTAAGCCCGTTTCAGGGCACGATATAGTGCTTTTCAGCCCATGAAACAGGCCATTTCGTATGCAGAAATGGTGCTTTTCGTAAAACGACAAGCTGTCCTTTAAATATAAGTTACTGATATTCAATATTTTATATAAGCATCTCATAATCAGCATATTTACGTCCGATGGAGAGTCAGTTCTCAAATACGCGCTTATTTTTCAGGGTAGAATCGGAAACTCAGACCCTAAAATCAAAATCTGATTATAATCTGAAAGTGCCACATATCGGTTTAACTCAAATCATTAGTCAGACGTCCTGTGAGTTCCACTCTATTTACGGGCTGTCAGTCAGTATTCTTTGTCTTGGACATATCGGAATCCATCGAGACAACACTTGGGACGGAAGGCTGAAAGAAAACGGGAAATATGGACTGACAATAGTTATAACATGAAAATAATTATTTGCGGTCTTATCATAGGTTCGAGATTAACTTCTGAAAAAGGAAACGACACTTATTCGTGAGTAAACCCACAATCTTCTACATCCGGCCAATACACACAGAAATTCCATAGAGCCGCATGAAAATTGGCGAAAATAATACAGTATTGAATTTTGAACAATAAAAATACAATTTTTTTCGATTTTCTCTCTACAATTATCAGGTGGGCATCAGTATCTGCATTTCACCCCAATGATATTTCATTGGCATTACGCTAACTATATAAAAACAAAAAGACGAATTCTAAAATTAGAACTCGTCTTTTCGTGATTTCGCTGGGATTCGAACCCAGGACCCACAGCTTAGAAGGCTGTTGCTCTAATCCAACTGAGCTACGAAACCTTAATTCGGCTGCAAAGGTAATAAAAATATATGATATAATAAAATTTATCGGAAAAGTTTTTATAACTATTCTTGATTTTAATGTTAACAACATTAATTCTGGTTTAAAATATATATGGGAATACGGTTCTGATAAACCGTATCCCCATATAAAATAAAGATGAATTAATATGTAAGATGTCTGTAATGTACTTGATGTCTATCCGTTTTTACATCACGAACATGAAGTGCATTATATTACGCATGCTGTGCCCATTATAATGGTAGCTTTAAAGAGAAGTACATCTCACCTATTAGAGCTTCACGCCGGAAAGTTAATTCTTATATTTATCAATCAGCTCTTGAGCTCTGCTATCACCTAATTCCTTGGCCTTTTGCAATACCTCCAGTCCACTCTCCTTTTCATTCTTATGAATTAAGGCCAGTCCTTTTATAAGGTATGCGTCAGGAAAATTGGGAGCGACTCTAATACAAAGATCTGACGACTTTATGGCATCATCCAATTGATTCAGTCTAAGCTGAAGCGATCCCATTTCTGCCAGGTATAATGGCTCGCGAGGATTCAGATAGGCAGCATGCGCGATATCGTTGAGAGCCTGTTTATACTGTTTCAGATTAACCTCACATTTGAATCTTAAATAATAAAACTGCTCATTTGCATTCCCAAGCATAAGTGTGTCATACACATTGTAATCAGCCAAAGCCTTTCTATATTCAGCCATCTTGTCATAGACCTGTCCGCGTGCCAGAACATAAGGAGCAGAAATACTGGTCAACGGTTTCGGACATACAGATACAGCACTGTCGAGCAACGCCAGCACCTCTGTATCCGGAGCGTTTAGTTGCATCTTACATTGCGCTGCCTCAAGGAACAGCTCCTCATGCTTCAACTCTGATTTTGTGAGGTTCATGAAACAATCATACGCTGTTTTATAATCACCTTTAGTATAAATTATCTGTGCCTCCTGGTGCTTATATACAGATTTAGGAGATATTTCATAAGCTTTTTTTATTTCTTCCAAAGCTTTGTCCAAAGTCCAGACCTTGTAGGTCGTATCAGCACTGTATATAAGTTTTTGATATATTATAGACGAATATTCCGAATGCGCATCAGCTTTGTTATCAGCCTTTTCGACTGCAGTTCTCATTGTGTTGTCGGCCTCTTCATAATGTCCTTTTTCTACAAGGTTCTTTGCAAGAGCAGAATATCCGTCAACTTCTTTCGGGAAATTATTGATAAAATCATGCACATATTTCACATATTGTACAGAATCACTTTGTTCTCTTGCCATAAAAAGCATAATGAGAGCCTCTTCCTTGTCTTCAGGCATCGCCAGTCTGACACCTGTCTGATGATACATCGAATTACCAATAAACAGTCCTTTTGTCTGTATGCTGTCAACGTAATTTGCATCTATGACTATATTCTGGTAAGAACTGGACCTTTGAAACAATCCTGTGAGTTTTCCGTCTTTATTGATAACAGGATAACCGGAGCTTAACGGTGCATCGTCCATGGAAAGTATATAATATGCATACTTGTCCATAAACTTCTCTATCTTGTCTATTGTACATTCACTGGCCGACAATTTATCGTTTTTATTAAGCAACACCCACATATTGCTGCCTTGTGTACCAGGTTCCTCTGCTATTTCAACAGGCGACGTCTTGCCTCTCACCTTGAATTTACATACATCATATAATTCATTTGCTCCAATAATGGCTTCTACCTCCATTACATCTCCATTACCGGTAGTTACTATCGCGCTGTCGGCACCAACAAACGGAGTCCATAAACTTATTGCCTCTCCGTTTGCCCCGACAAAGACACCATAAGTATCTGATGCAACAATACCGTCTTTACCAAATGTTGTAAGTGTAAACACGGATTTTCCTAATTTCTTTATTGATGGCTGTGCCTGACTGAACGAGAAAAACAACATCAGTATGGCAATTATAGAATATAATCTTTTCATATCTTTAATTTAATTTTAATAACGTCCTTGCATTTTCAATGGCTGCAATGGATATGTCCGAACCGCTCAGCATCTGCGCGATCTCTTTTACCCTTTCTTCTGGTGACAAAAGAGTCATCAAACTATTTGTGCCTTGGGATGTTTCGGTCTTTGTCACTTTATAGTGTGTAGATCCAATTGCAGCAATCTGTGGTAGATGTGTTATACATATGACCTGATGCTTGTTATCTCCCATTTCTTTCATTATATGGGCCATCTGCTCAGCTACACGTCCACTCACACCTGTATCAATTTCATCGAATATGATAGTCGGTAGTCCGGTAACCCTACTCATCATTGCCTTTAACGACAGCATGACGCGTGAAACCTCTCCACCGGATGCTACTTGCGCAATAGGACTTAATGAAGAACTCGAGTTCGAACTGAAAAGATAAGTTATCCTGTCAAGTCCTTTTGCCGTAAGTTCCTTTTGCTGTGTCATATCTATTTTAAATTTCACATTCGGTATCCCAAGAGGAATGAGTCTTGCTGCCAATTCCTTTTCAACCTTCCGTGCGGCCTTTTGACGCGACGCAGTAAGCGCGTTGGCCTTCTTGAGACAAGATTCCTTTAACCTATCGACCTTATCCTGTTGTGCTTTAAAGTCAACATCAAAGTTATCGATTCTAGAAAGTTGCGACTTTATTTCCTCGTGTTTCTTTATAAGATCAGGAATATTACTGGTATGATATTTCTTTTCTAATGTATATATCGTATCAAGACGAGAATTTATCGCTTGTAATTTCTCGGGATCATAATCAATATCTTCCACATGCGATACAATCTCTCTGGATATGTCTTTCAGTTCGATAACACAATCATTCAACCTGTTTGTTAAAACTTCTGCGTCCGGATATACATTCTGTATATTATTCATTGAGTCAGAAATACTTCTCAGCTGAGTGATTATATTATGTTCATCGCTTGAAAGTAAACTATCTGCGTTGTATAATGTATTTTTTATTTCCTCTGCATGTGTAAGCAACTCACTCTGCTGTTCCAAGCTTTCCTGCTCTCCTTCTTCCAGATTGGCTTCAGATAATTCCTTGTTTTGAAATTGAAGGAAATCTTCGTTCTCCTTAATTCGACTTATGGAAGCTTGCTGTTCCTCAAGCTTGCTAGCCTCACTTTTGTAAGTCTTGAATAAGTCTTGATATTCGGCAAGGACTTTTTTGTTCTGTGCAAAAACATCTATTACGTTCAACTGAAAGTCCTCTTTGTTCAGCATCAGATTCTGATGCTGGCTGTGTATGTCTAAAAGATGCTCACCCAATTCCTTAAGAGATGCAAGTATGACCGGCGTATCATTTATGAATGCACGATTCTTACCATTTATATTTATTTCTCTTCTTAATATACATTCATCTCCGTTATTATCAAGATCATTATCTGTCAGGAAACGATTAATAAAGTCTTGGTCGTAATCAGAAATCGAGAAAACAGCTTCAACTATACATTTATCCTTTCCATTTCTTATCATCTTCAAATCGGCTCTGTTTCCTAAGAGCATACTCACTGCACCAATGATAATACTTTTACCTGCTCCTGTCTCACCTGTTATCACAGAGAAGCCAGGATTAAAGTTCATATCAAGTTCGTTTATCAGCGTGAAATTACTTATATAAAGATGCTTAAGCATTGTTTATTCCTTTATTTTTTCCCAAGCACTATTCTGGCTTGCATTTATAGAAAATAGTATGTTATATACAGATTCTTTTTCTTTTTGTGTCCCCTTACCTTTATATATATTTGCCAGTTCGTCACGTTTATAATCTGTCCAAATTTGTGGGAGCATACTCATCGGTTTATCATCATGACATTTTTTCAAGTCATTTTCTATCGCTGTTGTTATATTTGTTCTACCTCGTTCTACATTATTAGCCATTTCATCAAGTCCCGTCCTATAATAATCATATTGCAACTGTCGAAAAGTCTTCATTCCACCGTCAAGATAGTCATTGATTATGGCAAAACGGTTACGATCATTATCAAAAGCCTTCCAACCGGGGAAGTTCAGATTCTGACTGTTATTAGCCAGATTCATACATTGTTGTAATACCTCTTCTCCGCCCATAGGAGCAAACGTATCAAGATTTATTCCTATTATGAGATAAGCATAGTATGCAATTAAAGCAGTCAGCTGATTGTCAACATTTTCTTCATTGAACTGCAACTGATCAAACTGTGCATAATTGAAATTGAAGTCGTTATCAGTATTATTATATATCGTACTTGTATATGTAGAATTATATATTGGACGATTCGCCTGGATTGTAGCCTTACATGTAAACAAATTTGACGAGTTGTCGTATTTAGTAACAGTTATATTGAAGTTGCACGGAATACGTTCATTCTTTTGAAATTGCAGATTGGTCCATTGTCTGTCGTTTATAAATTGTGTCAGTGTTTTCTCCAAATCCTCAAACACGCTTGCGTCAGTACCTTGAATTTGGCTATAATTAATTGTGACACGAGTTTGAAGCTCCTGACCTCGCATCACATTAATAGATATTGATATTATTATAAAAACTAATAATATTGTCTTTTTTATCATCTGAAATCATTTATTGTGACAAATTACCGCAACCAATTCATCGACTATATCCTTAGCGGTGTCATCTTTACTTTTTTTCGGATATTGTTTTTTGGAACCATCGCAGCCAATGATTGTTATCTGATTGTTGTCAGACTGAAAGCACGTGCCCTCATTTTTCAGACTGTTAAGAACGATGAAATCCGCATTCTTACTTTTTAGCTTATGTATGGCATTCTGCTCCTCATTGTCGGTCTCAAGAGCAAAAGCGACGAGACATTGTTTCCCGTTTTTAAGTTTACCCAACGATGCCGCGATATCTGTTGTAGTCTTAAGGCGCAAAACAAAATCGCCATTCTCATGTTTGATTTTCTTGTCAGCAAGCAATTCCGGTTTGAAATCTGCTACAGCTGCGGCCAAGATGGCAGCATCAGCATGTGGAAATGTATTAATTGCCGCCTGATACATCTCCTCACAGCTTTCAACATCAATTCTATGTATGCCATCAGAACAATGAAGACTCACCGGTCCTGTAATAAGAGTAACATCTGCACCACGGCGCAAACATTCTTCAGCAATGGCAAATCCCATCTTACCACTGGAATAATTTCCAATAAAACGCACAGGATCTATTTTCTCGTATGTAGGCCCAGCCGTTACCATAATATGTTTACCAGACAACTGCCGTGTTGAAAGTTCGCTATCAAAGAACTCAGACAGTCTCTTCACAATCATATCCGGTTCTTCCATTCGTCCTTTACCCTCTAAGCCACTTGCAAGAAAACCACTTTGAGGCTCTATTATATAGTTCCCGATATTGCTTAGTTTTTTAAGATTAGCTTGCGTTGTAGGATGAGCATACATGTCAAGATCCATCGCCGGAGCAATGAATACAGGTGCTTTCATAGACAGGTATGTGGTTATCAACATATTATCGGCAATGCCATTAGCCATCTTTCCGATTGATGATGCTGTACACGGTGCAACAAGCATTGCATCTGCCCACAATCCTAAATCGACGTGGGAATGCCATGTTCCGTCGCGCTGTGAGAAGAATTCTGATATTACAGGCTTATGAGTAAGGGCCGACAATGTTATTGGAGTTATGAATTCCTTACCTGCCGGAGTTATCACCACCTGGACCTCTGCGCCTTGCTTTATGAGGCCACGTATGATATAGCATGCCTTATAAGCTGCGATGGAGCCCGTTATACCTAATACTATTTTCTTACCTGTCAGCATATATAACAACTTATTTACTTAAATCCCTCAGGCGAATTCTTGTCAAAACCTGTTTGGTATTATATGTGAAATCTCCATTTAAGATCCAACTAAAATAGCCAGGGTCTCTCTTCAACACCTCAGAGACAGCCTGTCCTCTATATTTTCCGAAATTAAATACCTCCTGCCTGATAGTTTTACCATTTTTGTCAGTTTGCTCTTTCCATACAATGCGACCAGCAAAGTCAACATTATCATTAAGCTTTGAGAAAGCAGCCAAGGCATCCATATCATTAGGAAGTTGTCTTTCCGGATCTTCCTGCGTTTCAGGATTGTACTTATCAAGCTCGCCCATCAGCACACGATATGTAGCTTCTGTGTCCTCGTCTGCTCTATGAGCACTGAAGTCTTCTTCCATTTTTCTACCACAATAGAACTTATAGGCCGCTGCAAGATTGCGCCGTTCCATCTTATGAAAAATAGTCTGAGCATCAATAAGCCGACAACGCGAGAAGTCAAAATCGATACCAGCCCTCAGAAACTCCTCTGCCAACATCGGTATGTCAAAGTGGTTTGAATTAAACCCGGCGAAATCACAGTTACGGAAATTTTCGCTTAACTTCACCGCTATATCTTTGAACAATGGACTATCTTTTACATCATCATCGCTTATACCCGTCAGAGCTGTAACGTCCTGGGGTATCGGTTTACCGGGATTCACAAAAATATTATTTCGTTCTTCCTTTCCGTCCGGATGAATCTTTATATATGAGATCTGTATTATTCTATCATTTACCAGATCAAGCCCTGTTGTCTCCAAATCGAAAACAATCAAGGGCTTTGATATATTTAGTCTCATTTCAGATTAATCGTTTAGCAACATCGGCATGATAAGCATCAATATATTTTCGTTCTCCGGCTGCGTAGCAGGCTCTATAACACCTGCCCTACTCGGATCAGCAAGACGCATTATAATGTCATCACAATCAAGATTTGTGAGAATCTCATATAATGAGCCTCCCTTGAAACCTATATCCATTGTACGGCCATTATAGTCGCATATTACATTTTCCTTAGCACTGGTAGCGAAATCCATATCTTCGGATGTAAGCTCAAGATTACCATTGTCTATATGGAATCTTATGAGCTGACTGCTTTCGCTTGCGAACGGCAGAACTCGTCTCAATGCTCCGATGAGTGATTTACGGTCTATCGTAAGCTCATTGGGATTGTTCTGCGGGATAACGGAATTATAATTAGGATACCTACCCTCTATCAGACGACATACAAGGAATCCATCAGTATATTTGAATTCAGCACTCTTCTCATGGAAGCGTATAACAACATCTTCGTCAGCATGTCCCAGAATGTTTTTAAGCAGAGAAGCAGGCTTCTTCGGAAGGATGAATGAAGCGGGAACATTATTGTTTACCGATGTTATCTGACTACGGACAAGTTTATGGCCATCACTGGCAACAACGGTAAGACTGTCTGCCGCAAGATCAAAATATATACCGTTCATCACAGGACGCAGCTCGTCTTGAGCCGTTGCGAACAACGATCGTGAAATGCTATTATACAAAAGATTACTATCAATTGTTATCACATTTGCATCATCCGGTACAGAACGCATAGTAGGATATTCACTTGCATTCTGAGCAGTAAAGTTATACTTTCCGTTCTGGTAAGTAATTTCAACCGTAAGATTACTTATATTAACGTCGAACACCAATGGCTGTTCCGGTAATTCTTTTACAGCTTCAAGAACAGTACGACTTGGTACAGCGAAACTGCCGTCCTCATTGCATTCCTCCAATTGAATGGTTGTTTGCATGATGTTCTCACTATCACTTGCGGTTATGGAGAGCATACCGTTTTTCACCTCAAAAAGGAAACAATCCAATATTGTAATAGAACTTTTATTGCTTATGGTTCGTGCAAGAATTTGCAGCTTATTGCTGAGCGTGCTGCTTGATAAAGTAAATCTCATTGATATTCCTTCTTTATAATTTAACTTAGGTACAAAAATACAAAAAAGCTTTGGGCGTGACAAAAAAATATATAAAAAGTTTTCCCCTTTTAGAACTATTTTATTAATTTCGCAAACGAATAAAAATTTTGTAAATAGTACATCAAAGTAAAATAAAATGGAATTACAAGGAAAGGTTATTGCTGCGCTTGAACCGAGAAGCGGTGAATCTGCAAGAGGTCCGTGGAAAGCACAGGATTTTGTAATAGAAACACATGATACATATCCACGCAAAATGGTTTTCACTGTATTTGGAGCAGAAAGACTGGAAAGATTCAACATTCAGATAGGTCAGGAAGTTTCTGTTTCATTCGATATAGATGCCCATGAATATAACGGAAGATGGTTTAACAGTATAAGAGCATTTGACGTGAGACCAACAGCTCAAGCCGTACAACAGCAGCCACAGGCATCTTATGCGCCGGGCAACTCATCATCAATGCCAAATTCTCCGTTTGGTGACGCGCCTGCAGCACCTGCAGCAAATCAGTTTGCAGATGCAAAGGACGAAGCTGACGACCTGCCATTCTGATAGATGGCACGGTTTTGTCCCAACCAATCAATATCTAAGAAAATTGTTTCAAAATACATTATATAAGGATGAGTTAATATATCTCATCCTTTTTTATTTTATTCATATGATTGATATTCTGAAACATTTAATGGCCTTATGATATACCGGTAACAATACAACATCAGCAAACTGACTGATTACCCGATTAATAATTATTATGCAAGCATTGCATAAACCAGACCATCACAAAGACGAATAAAACTCTGGCATGGAGTCTAAAAAATTACTACAGATTTGACATTTTAAAATATTCTATTTAATGCCGTTAAACGACAAGAATTGAACACACGAAAAGTATCAATATTAATTCAATAGAAATATTTCCTTCAATAATACTTTAGACTCAATTCTGAATCAGCGTTGTTTCCTCCGGCATGAATAAACCAATATAGCCCACTTTCAATTTATAAGCATATTTTGATTTTTCGATTTTAGTTTCCTGTCCTACCCCATAAAATAAGCGAGTATTTAAGGACAGACTCTTCTTCGGACGCGAATACGCGAATTATGACAGTCTTTTATAATATACTGAACACCAGCAGTTTACATTTAATAGTTATTTCTTTGTTCTGCAGCAAGCATTGTTTCTGCGCGCGATTAAGCCAAGATCCGGGGCTGAAAAGCTTAATATCACGTCCTAAAATGGGCTTAATCGGACCATAAAAGAGGCATCGTCAGAATGTAAGATGAATTATTCCGGACTACGTTATGGGGTATATGAAAAGACAATACAAACCAAAAAGGCTTCGCAACAACAATTTTAACATTCTTTTACATCTATTTTCCGTAATCATTTTGTCAAGATATAGTCAAGAAAAATTGTAAGTTGATCCTGCCGGTTTTAATTAACGTGAGTTCGACGAATTGTAAGTGTTTGTAAATTTG
>ULWM01063318.1_pt1 | contig 45873 bp, 35 predicted proteins | sample 1960331 | NCBI WGS metagenome assembly ULWM01 (sample SAMEA4835812, study PRJEB28245) | human gut metagenome | biome: gut microbiome; material: fecal sample | place: Denmark | collected 2008 | reverse complement strand
AAGCCAGCGTCCGTAAAGCAGATACGCTGCCACAAGGACAACCGCCGCGATAAGCACAATTACAAGTGTGTTCATTTTTCTAACCCTTCTCTTAAAAAAGATTCTCAGCCGAATGCATTTTTGCAAAACAAAAAGCCCTCGTCCTCACACAGCATACCCGCTTTCGGGTAGCCCGTGCAAAGACGAAGGCTAAACTTACAAAACGTATATTTGCGCCGTTGCAAATTTACTTCCGCGATACCACTTTGCTTGCCGATATTTTACTGTCGGCCTCTCGACCGCCGCCCATAATGGATGGCGTGCCCCGTTAACGGTGGGTTTCCGGCTTCGACTACTAGAAAATCTTTCACCGAAGCTGCTAACAGGTGAGAGCCAAACGTGCCTTGCTGCCGTCTCGCACTGCCGACGGCTTTCTGAAAGCGGTGATACGAATAGTCATGTCCTGCTCATTGCATTTGACTGATACATTGCTAATACAATAGTCTTTTTAAAATAATTTGTCAATAATCTTACAGGACAAAATTTATTTTTGTAGAACAGAATAAACAACGGTATATTTTGAATGTTATTTCTTGTTGAAATTGCAAACAAATTATTAACAGCATCATAAAAACAGGGTGCCGAACAAAATCCGGCACCCAAAAAGTCAAAATCAAAACCCGACAAAGCTACCGCTTATTTCGCCTTACCCATAGCTTTGACCTCGTCAAATTCATCGGTTATTTCCTTGCTCGGAGCTTTGGTGCAAAGGCTCACAACAATTATTGTGATAAGTCCCATAAGGAATGCCGGCAAAAGCTCATATATTCCGAAAACTCCGCCGAGCGGCTTTATAAGATATTTCCAAACAAATACCATTATTCCGCCGACAGCCATGCCCGAGATTGCGCCCGGGAGATTTGTGCGTTTCCAGAAGAGCGCGCATATAACGAGCGGTCCGAACGCCGCGCCGAAGCCTGCCCAAGCGAACGAAACTATGCCGAATACCGAACTGTCGGGATTTCTGGCTATAACAACGCCGAGTATCGCTATTATAACTACCGTAATTCTTGCGGCAAGCATACTCTTCTTCTCCGAAATTTTAAGTCCCAAGGTCTCGCGCAATATGTTCTCGGATACGCTCGATGCGGCAGCCAAAAGCTGTGAGTCCGCCGTGGACATTGTGCTTGCAAGAATTCCCGCCAAAATAAGACCTGCCATAAGTGCCGGGAAAACACCGTGGGTTGAAAGAAGTCCGGCTACGCGAACTATAACCGTTTCCGTATCATTTCCGTGGAGGCTGTCGATAAGTCCCGTACTTGAAAGGCCTCTGCCGACTAAACCTATAAGCACAGCCATAGCCATTGCTATAACGACCCAAACAGACGCAACTCTTCTTGAGAGTTTAAGCTTTTTATCGTCCTCAATCGCCATAAAGCGAAGAAGGATATGCGGCATACCGAAATAACCGAGTCCCCACGAAAGAGTTGTGATTATGTGCAAAAGGTTGTACGGCTCGCTCTCGCCCGTAGTTTCGGAATATGACGAAACGAACGAAAGATAACCGGGAAGCTGTTTTGCGTTTTCCGCAACAGCCGAGACGCCGCCTGCCGACACGGTGGCATATATCAGTACAAACACAATAGCCACGGTCATAATAATGCTCTGAACAAAGTCGGTGGTAGAGGCGGCAAAAAATCCGCCCGCAGCCGTGTAGCCAACTATTACTATTGCCGAAATCAGCATTGCGGTCATATAATTCATACCGAACAGCGACGAAAACAGCTTTCCGCATGCGGCAAAGCCCGACGCCGTATAGGGAATGAAAAATATTATTATAATCAAAGCCGCCATACACGATAATATGTTTTTCTTATCGCGGAAACGGTGCGAAAAGAACTGCGGCAGGGTGAAAGAGTCGGTTTTATGGGTATATCTGCGAAGTCTGCCGGCAGTTAAAAGCCAGTTGAGATATGTACCTACGGCAAGTCCTATGGCAGTCCAGCCGACGTCGGCAACACCCGACAGATACGCAAGGCCCGGCAAGCCCATAAGCAAATAGCTTGACATATCGCTCGCCTCGGCGCTCATTGCCGTGACGAGAGGGCCGAGTTTTCTGCCGCCGAGATAAAAGTCGGTTGAGGACTCGTTCTTTTTGGCATAGTGAAATCCGATTACGAGCATTCCGACGAGATAAACAAATATCGTCGCCAAAATGCATACAGTTGATGACGTCATTTCAGCACTCCTCTTAAAAGCAAAAATAAAACGAGCCGCCGAGATGCTTCGGCAGCTCTCATTCCCGTATCGCCGTGTGCGATTCCGATAAAAGCTATTTTATCACACAAATTAAAATATTTCAACGATTTAATACATAAAATCGCCGATAAATTTAACGGTTTAATGTGCAAAACCGAATTTCACGGCAAAAAAGACCGCAACCCTGCTGTTTCGGATGATTGCAGTCTTTTTAATACGGTATCATTCACCGTTTGTTTTGAATTTCCGATACCTTGCCGCAGTTGAAATTTCAATGCGGTTACTCGCATTTCAGCTTATAGTATTCGCATATTTCCCTGCACAAATTCTCATCGAGAATACGCTCGGGCGTAGCCCCGTAAATCAAATATTGTTACAGGATATAACCCGAACCGTAACAGCGGCAAAAAAAGCCCACACCATACAGATAAAAAACAACTCCGCTCCGTAGATTCTACGCAGCGGGGTTGTTATGTATAAAATAAATTTACAAATTACAACTGTGTAAGATGATAAATGCTATAGCCGTGACTTTCTGCAATGCCGGCTATTTCCCTTAATCCTTTTGCGTCTGTATTGATGTGTTGTATTTCAGAATATACAGCATTATCATCCTTAAATGCGTCTACAAGATTGGTGCGGTATGAAATCTTTTTCATCTCTTCTCCCTCGCCTTTAACAATCAAATATGCATCGTTGAGTGTTTTTTCGTTTTTGCTCATAGTTTTATCTCCTTTTATAAATCTTTATAAAGCACATACTGAGACTTATCGTAAGCCATTATAATATCCTTACATTTTTCCGGGTTTTTCATATCTTCTTCAGGTATATCTTTTACAATTGGCGAAGAACTATTTGTTCCTTTTACCCATCCTGTCGGATCTTTAAAAATAACCCTTTTCAAGTTATAGCACATCCAAAAATACGGAGTGGAAATTTCTGTAACGCTTTCAGGTATAATGATTTCTTCAAGAGATGTTGAACTAAATCCATAATAAGTTGCTTCAGATACAATGTTATTGCTATATGAGCCGTTTCCCGAAACACGTAATGTGCCTATTGCAAAACCTAGAGCAATTACCGGTAACCCGTTGTGTTGAGCGGGAATCTCTATAGTGTGAACTTCATCACAATACAATGGATTCAAAGCAGCGCTATATCCAACTATATTACCGTCTTTCATAACAGCACGATAAATCAAATACTCTTTTTCTCCCGTTCCGCTTACGCTTCCAAGATTATCACTTGTTCCGTCGGTATAGGTTATTACCAATTCGCCGTTTACAAGCTCGGTTTTTGCGATTCCTCGTCCGTCGGCGCCTTTGGTGCCCTGAAGTCCCTGCTGACCCTGCTCGCCTCTGTCGCCTTTTTCGCCCTTGATATTGCCGAGGTTGGATATTGAATTATCTGACATTGTAACCACAAGCTCGCCGTCCGGGGAGAGTGTGAGCGACTTAATACCGAGTCCGTCGGCGCCGTTCGCACCGTCCTTACCGTTCTCACCGGTAACCTTGCCGAGATTTTTGACGTCGCCGTTTGAATAGGTCAAAACAAGCTCGCCGGAGGTATTGATTTCCGCCTTGGTTATGCCTAAGCCGTCGGCGCCCTTGATGTTACCGAGGTTAAGAACCGTGCCGTTTGTAAGCGTTACGGTCAATGCGCCGTCAGCCGACACATCGACATTTTGTATGCCCACGCCGTCTTTTCCGTTAAGTCCGCTGTCGCCTTTATCTCCCTTGTCGCCCTTTGAGCCTTTGATATTGCCGAGGTTTATAATATTCCCGTTTGAGAATGTCAGTACAAGCTCGTCATCGGCATTTATTGTAACATCTGTAATGCCTACACCGTCAGCTCCGTTTGTACCGTTGATACCGTCAGTGCCGTTGAGGCCAGCGTCGCCCTTTTCGCCCTGAATGCCTTGGTCGCCCTTGTCACCCTTTTCGCCTTTTTCGCCTTGAGCTCCCTGTGCGCCGTCGTTGCCGACTACCTTGCCGAGATTCACCGTGTTACCGTTGCTGTATGTTATAACAAGTTCGCCGAGAGTGTTTATTTTGCTGCTTGCAACGCCTACGCCGTCGGTGCCGTTCGTGCCGTCTTTACCGTCAGTACCGTTAATACCTGCGTCGCCCTTTTCACCCTTTTCGCCCTGAATGCCTTGGTCGCCCTTGTCCCCCTTTTCGCCTTTTATGTTTCCGAGATTAAGTGACGTTCCGTTCGTAAGAGTAATTAAAAGATTTCCGTCATTTGAAATTTCAATATTATTTATACCGACGCCGTCTTTTCCGTCTTTGCCGTCGGTTCCGTTGAGACCCGCGTCACCCTTTTCACCTTGAACGCCTTGGTCACCTTTTTCGCCTTTTTCACCCTGTACGCCTTGGTCGCCTTTGTCTCCCTTGTCACCTTTTGCACCGACAATGGGGCCGAGGTTTTCGGTAAGGTCGTTTGTGTATGTGATTACAAGCTCACCTGCGCTGTTGATTTCGGACTTTTTAACTCCTATACCGTCCGAACCGTTAAGACCGTTTTCGCCTTTGTCCCCCTTTTCGCCTTTTGCTCCCTGCAAACCTTGCTCGCCCTTTTCACCTTTTTCGCCTTGAGCTCCCTGCAAGCCTTGCTCGCCTTTATCGCCTTTGTCGCCTTTTGCGCCGACAACTGCTCCTACATTGGCGCGCTGACCGTTAGAGAACGAAAGCACAAGCTCACCCAACGAATTGATTTCGGCGGAAGAAACGCTTATGCCGTCTTTACCGTTTGTGCCGTTTATACCGTCGGAACCTACTACTTTACCGAGGTTTGCCGTCGTCCCGTCCGAATATGAAATAATAAGCTCACCCGACTCATTTATAACCGCTGCGGAAATGCTTATACCGTCCGTTCCGTTCGTACCGTCTCTGCCATCTTTTCCGTCAGCGCCGACTACTCCGCCGAGGTTGGCAGTTTCGCCGTTTGTATAAGTCAACACCAGTTCGCCTTTTTCATTTATAATCGAAGAAGCAATACCGACTCCGTTGTTTACTGTTTCGCCGACAACCTTGTCAAGATTTACGCTGTTGCCGTCGGAATAGGAAATGACAAGCTCGCCCTTATCATTGATTTTTGCCGATTTTATTCCTATGCCGTCCTTACCGTCCTTGCCGTCTTTTCCGCTTGCGCCGACCGCCTTACCGACATTGATTTTTGTTCCGTCGGAAAGCGTAATTACAAGGTCGCCTTTTTCCGAAAATGCTGCGGAGCTGATATCGGATTTGTCTTTTTTCGACATTGCGGTAAGAGTTTTGCTCCAATCCTTTTCACTGCCCGAATATCCGTTATCGACGGCAATCTGATATGCCGATTTACCCTGGAGAGAAACAAGCCAATCATCAAGGCTTCCCGCATATCCCTGCTGCACCGCAAGCTCGTATGCGGACAAGCCGTTTTTAACGCTTGATGCCTGCACGCTTTTTCTGTTGTGCACAAAATTTGCAACTGCGAACGATATGCCGGTCATTATAGCTATCAGCAATACCGCCACAATCACTTTGATTGCCGCTTTACGTTTTGATGACGTTTTCTGTTTTTCCATTTATTTACAACTCCTTCTCAATAATAAAATACTTCATTTATGATAATACTCAATTATTGAGTATATGTCAATACTCAGCTTTTGAGTATGCTAACATTTTCACAAATTACAATGGAGGTTTTGTGGAAATGGATTACAGAACAAGGATGAGAAACATCAGGGAAGACAGAGATTTAACACAAAAGCAAGTAGGTGAAATCATCAACAAATCCCAACAGGGCTACAACCATATCGAAACCGGAAGAGCGGAATTGAAAATCGAGGATTTAATCAAGCTCTGTCAATTTTATAATGTTTCTGCCGATTATTTTATAGGTTTAACCGACCGAGAGTAAGTTCGGTTACCTCAACGCATAATATAGCGGTGCTTTGCGGTTTTTACACTACTTTGCACGGGTCGGTGCTCAAATTTATCATATCTGTATATTGATGTTAATTTTTTTGGTGATATAATTGTTTTGCGTCCTACAAGGCGACACAGCTAAAAAAACAATACCGAAATAAAAAATACGTAAATGCAAAAAGGATAATTATGCCGAAAAAGACGAAGTTAAAAAACAGTAACAAAATGGATATGATAAACGGCCCTATATGGAACAAGCTTCCGAGATTTGCGCTGCCCGTGGCCGCAACAGCAATACTTGAGCAGCTTTTCAACGCCTCGGATCTAGCCGTAGTCGGAAACTTCACGGGCGCAGCCAAAACAGCCTCGGTTGCCGCCGTCGGAGCGAACAGCCCGGTAATCGGGCTGATACTCAACCTGTTTATAGGTATAGCCCTCGGTACAAATGTAATAATAGCAAACGCAATAGGCAGGGACGACAGAGAAACCGTACAGCGTGCGGTTCACACCTCGGTGCTCACCGCAATAATCGGCGGTTTTCTTGTAATGATACCCTGTGAAATTTTTGCCGTGCAAATTTTATCGGTTATGAGCATTCCGGAGGATGTACTGCCGTATGCCGTTCTGTATCTTCGCATATATCTGCTCGGCTTGCCCGTAATACTGTTGTACAACTTCCTGTCGGCCGTTTTCAGAAGCGTAGGCGATACAAAAACGCCGCTTATAGTGCTTGCGCTCTCCGGCTGCCTCAACGTACTTTTGAATTTATTCTTTGTAATAGTTCTTAAAATGACCGTAAACGGAGTTGCCATTGCCACCGTTATATCCAACGCAATCAGCTCGATTGTGCTGTTTATTGTTTTAATGAAGTCCGACAAGTACATAAAGCTGTCGCTCAGGGAGCTGCGCATAGACAAAAGAGTACTCGGTCAGATTTTGGAAATCGGTCTGCCGGCAGGCATACAGAGTGCTGTTTTTGCCATTTCAAACATAATAATTCAGGCGGCTATCAACAGCCTCGGAACAATAGTTATAGCGGCGTCAAGCGCGGCATTTAATATAGAGGTAATAGCTTACGATGTCTTTAACTCGTTCAGTCAGGCGTGCACGACCTTTGTGGGTCAAAACTACGGCGCCGGCAAGCTCGACCGCTGCAAGAAAACCCTGCTTCTGTCGATTGCGGAGGACACAATCGCAACAGCCGTCACAATAGGACTTGTTCTTTTCTCGGGACGATTCCTGCTCTCGATATTCACAAGCGACCCACAGGTAATAGAGCTCGGCTACACCAGACTTTTACTGATTTTCTCGGCATACACGTTTTCAATGCTTTACGAAATTATGTCGGGGTATCTTCGCGGCTTCGGCATATCCTTGGTACCGGCTATTCTCACAACAATAGGCGTTTGCGGCACAAGAGTATTTTGGATATACGTCGTTTTCCCGTCGTCACCTACCTTCAAAACCATTATGTATGCGTACCCGATAAGCCTGTCGCTTACGGCGGTACTGATATTTATAGCTCTGCTCGCCTATCACCCGTCGCGCAGGTTTAAAGGCGCCGTATCCGCCGAATAATCCGGCCACGTAAAATTATATCTTAATGTAAAAAAGGCACGTTAGTTAAAAAATAACTAACGTGCCTTTGCCGTGTCTGCAAACGGAGCCGATGCTCATTCGGCTATAATGTTGTCATATATCTGAACATTTCTGTGGACATCCTTGACGGGCTTCAAAAGACAAATAGGCTCAAACTTAATCGGGTCTTTTTTAGAAAACGTGTTGTCGTGAATTTTCATATTCCTGCACGGGCCGCTCTCGTACCAATCCCTGCAATCACACGAGATGTAAATATCGGGCATACCGACGTTCCTGAACGTGTTACCGAAAATCTCCGACTCCTTATCGGTAGTACAGAGAATGCCTCGCGTCGGAATCGCATTAAATGTACATCCGCTCACGGTGAGATTCGGGTTATACGTGATGTTCTCAAAGACATACATTTCCGGCTTCATCGGCGGCAGCTTTTCTTTGAATTTCACAATGACCGTCTTTTTATCAATGTTGTCGTCCGTGCTGTCTACGGTATAAACGCCGTCAAGCTCCGACAAATCGGTTCTGCTGTATATTTTCACTTTATCGCCGGGGTAAAACGCCTTGTAACCTCCCTGCTGATGATGTACAAATTCAAGCTCGGCGGTTCGCTCGTCGCAAGCCTTTCTAAACCTTAAAAATGCGCCGTGCACATTGATTGCGTCATCGTGCGGGTGTTCAAAATGCGAGTCGGTTATTTTCACATAGCCCTTGCAGCCGCATACGTGAATCAAATCGGCAAACGAAGAAACTCTGTAACCGCTCGCCGGCTTAAATGTCAGCTTGTCAAAGCTCAGGTTTTCACACATCTGGGACAGCCACCCGAAGCCGTGCATATAGTTGACGGTTATCCTCTCGCAGAAGATATCGGAGCAGCTCTCGAGAAACAATCCGCAGTTGTCGCGCAGCTTATTTCGTGACATCGCAACGACGTCTCCGACCTTGAATTTAGGCGACACAAAATATCTGCATTCGACGGTATGAGCCCCCGTTTTTTTGATTTTTAAGGCGGTTTTCGTAGGTGAGCGCGACGTTCTGAAAACCTCGTCGCCTCTGTGAATTACGTTGCAGTAGCACTCGCCGTTGGCTGTATAGGTATAGTAATTCTCTCCGCTGAACGGACTTTTTTCGAAGAACGTAAGCTTGTTATTTTTAACCTCAAAGGCGCTTCCCGTCGGGATTTTATATGTAATTTTATTGAGCGAACGCTCTACGACCTCCATTTCAAAATTCGTCGGGGAGGCATATCTTACGGTGAAATTTACAAGCCTTACATTTTTACAGCCGCGCAGAGAAAACGCACACATATCGCCGTGAATCACAAGGGTTGAACCGCAGCCGTCCACGGTAATATTCTCCTTATTCTCGATAAGCACCGCAAAATACTTGTCGGGTGCCTTAAAGGAGTCCGTATTTGTCATATGGCAAACCTTGTGAACACAATATTCCTTGTAAAAATGATACTCATTCTTCGGGAAAATAAGTGTGTCTCCGCTCTGTAATTCATTTATCGCTTTTATAACGCCTCCGGCAGAATTTGAGACGTCGCAGAAATCCGTGGCTTTAATATTCAATGTCATCCTCCGATTGCAAATTATAGCATAAGCTGTTTAGATGGTTTTTAACTATGTGCTCGTTTTCGGCACATTCAGGTTTGATTGCATCACCGTTTGAGTCGGATTTTCAAGATGTAATCCCCGCTTTTTTAAGCTCCCTCTTCAGTCTCTTGACTGCCGCTGCAAGTATGATTTCGGTGTTTGTTCCGGTTGAAATAAGACAATACACCTCGTGATAAACCGCATAAAACGCACACTTCAAATCACACTTTTCCGAAACGGGATATTTCCTTTTATATGCTTTGTAAAGCCCGAAGCACTCCCCGGTCAGGTTTCTCAGCTGGAACAAATCAAATTCTTTGTCAGCCCACTTGCACTCAAGAGGGTCGATTATCGCGGTGATATTAAGTCTTTTATCGGACATTACATTCATAACATTCAAATCGCCGTGGATAAGAGACGCCTCTTTTACGGGCTCGCTGAAAATGTAATCAAAATTTTTCCACGCTGTTTGCATAACATTAAGCGTGCTGTCCTTCAGCCGTTTTTTTCTGTTAAGCTCTGCGGCGGTCTGTAAAATATCCTGCGCAAACGGTCGGTAAAAATCAAGCCAATTATCGTACTTTGGGAAATCGAGACTGCCGAATTTGTTGCAGGTAACGCTGTGCCAATTTGCAAGACAATCCGCTATTGCATCTGCAAATTTCGCTTTTCTTTTTTTGCTTAAAAACAATTTTGAAAAGTCGGTGAAGCAGTCTGTTCCGTTCACAAATTCCTCAATTATAAAATCCATGGGGATTTCGTCGGTTGCGTCAAAGGTAAAATAGACCTTGGGAATATGAACCAGCGAGCTTTCGGCAAGCTTTTTCAGCGCGGCGCTCTCATTATGCTGCATACCGGCGACGCGGCAGGCCTTTACCGTAAGAGTGTACGGCATCACGGGCAATTCGGCCTTGTAAACATATCCGAAGGAGCCGCCGCCTATGTATTTAATCTGCGTTGCTCGACTCCCGTAATGTCTGAAAAGCACTTCCTTTGCAAATTCGCATGTCTGTTCTTTTGTGTATTTGCTGACTGTTTTTTGCTGCATAGCTACCTCCCCTTTTTCACACTGTTTTTCAATTTTGTTAATACCCGTTTGTTTTCGACGTACCGATTTACACATTTATGTTTTAAAAATATAATATCAAAAAAAATAATAAATATCAATAAACATCTCTGTACAAAAGAGCCGTCGGACACATAGCCCGACAGCTCTTAGGTCTTATATGTATTATGGTGCTTTCGACGTCCGCAAGGCTCGCCGAGTTCCTTTTCAATTTGCTTTTTAAGCGCAGCCAGCCTGTTTCTGACCGTTGACGACGGCATATTTTTTATCTTGCCGATCTCTCTGCTCGACCAGCCGTAGCTTTTAAGAGTAACTATTTCTCGGTCGATCTCGCTCATTTTCAAAAGTATCTGCTGAATTTCAACAGATGTGATATCATCAAACACCTCAAGACATTTAATGCTTTCAAGCTCATCAAGCGAGTCGGCAAAATTATTTTTACGAAGTCTGTCGGCAAGCACATTCTTTGCGATTTTAAAAATCAAAGACTTTTCTTTTTTGATGTAACCGAGCGTCGGCAGATAACCCCACAGCTTCATAAAGGTGATTTGAGCCAAATCCTCTGCCTCGTCGTTGTCAAATCGCCTTGAAAAATACGAAACTATGCTTTTATAATACTTTTCATAAATTTGGTTAAACAGTTCAATGTTATTCATTTTTTTCCGTGATTTTGTTGCCTACGGTTGAATTAACTTTAACATATCCCAAAATACTTTTGCCGCATTTTACCTCGTTGCCTGCCGCAAATGTTATCTTTTTATCGGAGAGCATTTGCTCGGTCACGTCATTGTCAATATCGACATTGTTGCCTGCGGCCACCAATGTATTGTAATCGAAGCTCCTCACCGTATCGCCGTCGATTTCGATGGTGTTAGGGTAAGGCTTTATTACGACGTTATCCTCAACCTCAACACTTCTGCCGTTCATTCGCGTCATCTCATAGCGTGATTTTTTTCTTTTAAGCAGAAGCCCGTTCACGCACAAATCCGGAATTTTTTCAACGGTCTCAAGAATAATAATGCCGTTGACAATATAGAGGCAATCATCGGAAACATTTTTATCGTTTAATATAACCATTCCGTTTAAAACGCTGTATTTGCTGTAGCTGACCTCTATAATGCTTGCAACATTTCGGATTGTTATCTTGGCATAGGCATTTTTCCATTCATCACTCGCATTTTTCGGAACAAGAAGCATCGCACAGCTCTCGATTTTCTTGATTTCCCTTAACGCCTCGGCAGTAAAATTTTGCAAATCAAGAAGCGCTATGTTTTTTATGGTTTTTCTAAGCATAAACATTCCCCTTTAAAAGCTTTGAAACACACTTTGTCTATTAAGACGGATTTAAACCCGTCCGTATTATTTCAATTTGTTTTTACTTGCGATTACACACCCAAACGACATGCAAAGTAACGCTATTATCCGCACAACTCCGTCGGCGAACTGAATTAAAACAATTTTATCCATAATTCAAATTTCCTCTTAAAAGTTATTGAAGCGCGTTTCACTTATTAAGACGAAATTGAAGAGGAAACTGTCCGCATTATTTAAAAATTTATCGGAGTCCGCAAAATGCGGTATCGCAAAATAAACAATAAGGGCTCCGTTTTACGAAGCCCTTGAGCAAGTGTGTTCATATCAAGCGAAAAATCAAAGCCGTGTGATTTTACGTTCATTTATCCTCGGCGGACATATTTTTGCGACTGTTTGCACGCAAAATCACTTTGTTTGAAATATCCTTGATTACAATCGGAACCGCTACCGCCAAAATCACATAGAAAAGATAAATTCCGGAATCTCTCCACGGGTATGCGTACCACAATATGCTCTTTGAAAATCTTGAAACCGCATAGTTGCCGTGGATGCAGACTTTTTCGATTTACTCCCACTCGTTGCCGAAAACTGTAACTTAAACAGTTTTATATGGGTATTTTTACTCATATTATCGGGAGTGTTCAGATTATCCGTAAAATACGGACTACCAAGATTTTTGTTGTCACTGTGTTGTCAGCGACTATTTCTATTATAACAAAAAGTTATCTGTTTTCAATAATTTGAGAAAAGATTTCCGCCTCAATCTGATTTGTTAACTCAGTAAGGTAAAAGTATAGCTTGTCTTTTGCATCCGAGTAATTCATATTAAATGCTTTGTTTGTCAAACCTTTCAATACATCATCATCGATCAAATCACTTTCAGAAAGATATTGCCCCAAACCATAATGCGCAAGGCAATTCCTAAAGTTCCTATCTTTCATAGAATCATTGATGTAAAAGGTTGTTCCGTTTGTGGCATTTAGCTCTTTTATAAAATCACAAATATAGTAATACTGAAGATATGCAAACTTGAATTTTTGCGGAATCTCCTCAACAAAGTATTGATCTATAAACTCAATAGCATAATTGACACTGCACAGAATTGAGAAGAGCACGAAGCCAAGATCCGTTTTGGTTTTTAGGGGACAATACTTGTAAAAATGATAATCCTCGTATTTTACCAAAATACTATCGTCATAGTTGTATGGCGGGAAGTCCTGGCAATCAAAAAGGCCTGCAAGTTTTCCCGACACCACGCTAATATCTCTAATCCAAGAACCGATTTTCTTGCCATTCAAAGTATCTACCGGAGTATACAATGCGCACAAAATTGTGTTTCCGCAGAAATGACCATTACACAGATCAGTACCCACATTGTAATAGCCAAATAACTTTTCACGAAGGCTACGGATCTTATAAAAGTGATCATCGCTTGCCTTAAACTTCATCATCAAAGCCGACAAGTAATCTGAATATGACATTTCATAGAGCTTATGACTTTGACGCAAGGCTGTGTAATATGTTTTCTCTGTGTCAGTAAACTGGGGCGCACCTAATCCAAGCTTTTGGCACCATTGTTCTGCTCCGTCTGTAAACAGACCAATATAAGGTTGACTCATCATAATATAGTTACTATTGATATTTTTTGCGTTCCTTTGAATGACAGTTAAGGTACAAAGAAACCGTGCATCGGCTTGTATTAATTCATATGCCGCTCTTTGAACTGAATTCAACACAATTATGCCCCCTCATAAACAAAGAAATTTCATTCTTCATTTGTTTCCTCTGCTTTCTTTTCTTCCTCTTTACGCTTCTCTTGGACTTTACGTATAAATTCGTCTTGCTTTAGGTTAACAACTTCATCAAGAAAACGTTCGCCGTCTTCGTTATAAAAATCTTCAGAAATACCCGCTGCAACAAACAATTGTATAATTTTCTTCTTCCTTTTTTCTGGTGTGGTATTTCTAAAACTAAGAGCGCTCGTTTCCCTTTCGGATTTAAGCAGTTTAATTAGGCTGATTTCAAGAAAACGATACTGATCCATATCACGTAGAAGAATACCGTCAAGTTCCTCTACGAAATGAATCGTCATACTGATTAATGTTGCCATTTCTTTGAAAGTTGGACACTCGCCTCTCTTGAAACGATCCAACATTTGATTCACATCCAAATGATATTTGTTTACAACCACATCATCGGCAGGTATATTCCTAAAATAATCAAGTGACGCATGCATTAGCTGGTTTTCTGCATCAAAATGGACAGTATTATTGCGCCAACTAATAAGCAAATCCACGTAAGCACTTTTATCTAATGCAATTTTTTTGTGATTGTTAATGACGCACCGAAATTTTTTGTATATACTATGTCCTGTATCTGCTATCTCAGCGCTTTCAGCATCGCCATAAAGTCTTGGCTCACGATTGCAAAGTCTTAAATACATATCAAGATTATCAACAGTCCACGCCAACGCCGATTTTATAGCATATGTTTTACTCCTAACAACGGAATTTGTTCTATTTTCCGGATTCCACGTTGTTTTGAATGACTCTCTTTTTTCAGCACCATCTTCAACGGCATCCAAACCGATCATTATTGTTATAAGAAAATGGTTTGCTTGGCCCACTCCTGTTTTAAATTCTCTAAATGCTCGACTGTTCATATTTTCTTCCTAACAAATAATTATGGACCCAAGACGGGAATCGAACCCGTTCTTCCTACTTTAAGAGTGATAATATCACCATAAAGGTAGGCGTTTTACCAATCACCACTTGGGCGTGTTTTAGAAATGTTGTAATACATACATTATACAGTATTTGATCTGCAAATTCAACACAACCCCACAAAAGGGGACATTTTTCAATATAATATATCGTATATAACAAGGGCACCGCAAGAATGCGATGCCCCTAAGCGCTATTACCAATTTTACAATATTTAAAGCATTTCGAATCAAATTTCACCAAGGATTCGATCAAGCGTAGCTTGAATCTCTTCCTTGTTTGTTTCGTTCCCGAGCACACGGAGCGTATAGAAAACATTGTCGACACCTATTGTAAAGCTCATAGAGATAACGCTAGTAGAATCGAAATCAAATGTATGGCAGAAGAATCACTATAAACGCAAAAAAGGCATTACCGACTGCAAAAAGTCGGTAATGCCTTTTATAGTATTAAGATAATTGTACCTGCAAACCGATAGAACACTTAGAATAAAGTCGTTTTATGGTTTGCTATCATTTTGCTATCAAATCTGGAATTTGAGAGCCGAAAGTCCAGTGTTTATGCGGGTTTACGCCACTCTTGATATTATTCCCACTCGACGGTGCCGGGGGGTTTGGAGGTTATATCGTAAACTACGCGGTTTACGTGTTTTACCTCGTTTGTGATACGATTTGAAACCTTGGCGAGAATATCGTACGGTATCTTCGCCCAATCGGCTGTCATAAAGTCGTCGGTTGTTACGGCGCGGATTGCCACAAGGTTATCGTATGTGCGGTGATCGCCCATAACGCCTACCGTATTGACTCCCGGAAGCACACAGAAGAACTGTGCGAGGTTTTTTTCATAACCGTTCTTCGCCATTTCATCGCGTAGCACCCAATCGGCATTTTGGAGAACTTCAATCTTTTCCTTTGTTATCTCGCCGATAATTCTGACACCGAGACCGGGACCCGGGAACGGCTGACGCCAGACAAGCTCGTGCGGAATTCCGAGCTTTTCGCCTACTGCTCTGACCTCATCCTTAAACAGGCTTGAAAGAGGCTCAATAACGTCGATGAATTCAACGTCGTCGGGCATTTTGACCTTATTGTGATGCGTCTTGATTTTATCGGCATCGCCCTTGCCGGACTCTATGCAGTCGGGGTATATGGTGCCCTGTGCAAAAAAGCCCTTCTCGGCCTGTTTTCTTATCTCATCCCAGAACACCTTGTAAAATTCCGTGCCTATGATTTTTCTCTTCTGCTCCGGGTCGGAAACGCCTTTAAGGGCATTTATGAAATGGTCCTGACAGTTTACACGCACGAAATTCATATCGAACAGCGAAGTGAATGTCTTTTCGACGAAATCGCCCTCGTTCTTACGCATAAGTCCCTGGTCAACAAAAACGCAGGTGAGCTGTTTGCCGACGGCGCGAGAGAGAAGTCCCGCCGCGACCGAGGAATCGACACCGCCCGAAAGGCCGAGAATAACCTTTTTGTCTCCGATTTTTTCGCGAAGGCTCTTTACGGTATCGTCAATAAAGCTGTCCATCTTCCAGTCGCCGTGACAGCCGCAAACATTATACAGAAAATTGTGAAGAATTTTAAATCCGAACTGCGTGTGAGTTACCTCCGGATGGAACTGCACGCCATATATTTTCTTTTCTTCGTTTTCATAAGCTGCTATCGGGCAGGCTTCCGTTTTTGCGGTTATTTCAAAACCTGACGGCATCACTTTAACTCTGTCCGTATGGCTCATCCAAACTACGCTCGTTTCATCGACGTCGGCAAAAATTTCAGACTGTTTTTTTGTAACCGTAAGGTCGATTTTGCCGTATTCGGACTGTTCCGCAGTCTCAACATTGCCGCCGACCATCCAAGAAATAAGCTGACAGCCGTAGCATATGCCGAGTACGGGTATTCCGAGCTCCAAAATCTCTTTTGTGTAGTGCGGCGAACTCATATCAAACACGGAGTTAGGTCCGCCGGTAAAAATAATACCTTTGTAATTGCCCTCTTTGATTTCGCTGAGCGGTACGGTATACGGCAGTATTTCCGCATAGACATTGTTGTCACGTACACGCCGCGCAATCAGCTGATTATACTGACCGCCGAAATCGAGTACAAGTATTTTCTCCATAAATATCCTCTTAATTATCTGTAAATTATAGCTTCTCTCTCAGGTCCGTTAGATACCATATTTATCTTGTGACCGAGTTCCTTTTCGATAAACTCAACGTATTCCTGTGCCTCACGCGGAAGCTCCGAGAAATTGCGAATGCCCTTTATATTGCAATGCCAACCCTTTAATGTGGTAAATACCGGCTTTGCCTTTTTAAGAAGCGAGGTGTTCGGGAAATCCTTTGTGATGTCATCACCTATTTTATAAGCTGTGCAAACCTTGATTTCGTCAAGATACGAAAGACAGTCAAGAGCGGTCATGGCAATCTTTGTGGCGCCCTGGCACTCAACGCCGTAACGTGTCGCAACGCAATCAAACCAACCGACTCTTCTCGGTCTACCGGTGGTAGCACCGAATTCGCCTTTATCGCCGCCGTGAATTCTGAGAGCCTGTGCCTCGTCCTCATCAAGAATCTCCGAAACAAATTCACCTGCACCTACCGCTGAAGAATATGCCTTTGTTACGGCTACAACCTCACTTATGAGATACGGGGGAATTCCCGCGCCGACAGAACCGTAGCCTGCCAAAGTCGAGGACGACGTAACCATGGGATATATACCGAAATCGGGATCCTTAAGCGTGCCGAGCTGACCCTCGAGGAGGATGTTTTTGCCCTGCTTTAAGGCGTCGCGTATAAATGCATGCGTATCGCAGATGTACGGAGTTATCTTTTTCTTGTATTCCATACAGGTGTTGTAAAGCTCGTCCTCGTCAAGCAGCGGTTTATGATAAACGTGCTCAAGAATGAGATTTTTGAGAGTCACTATGTTGTGAAGCTTTGCCTTTAACACTTCATCGTCAAACAGCTCGTTGCACTGGATGCCTATTTTTGCGTACTTGTCGCTGAAGAACGGAGCGATACCGCTCTTTGTGGAGCCGAACGCGTTTTTGCCGAGTCTCTCCTCTTCATAGGTATCGAGAAGAATATGATACGGCATAAGTATCTGAGCACGGTCTGACACGAGAAGCTTCGGATTTACGCCTGCCTTTTTCACGTCCTCAAGTTCCGAGCAGAACTTGTTTATATCAAGAGCGACGCCGTTTCCGATGACACAGGTAACATTGTCGTAGCAAACACCGCTGGGCATAAGATGCAATGCAAATCTGCCGTGTTCGTTTATAATGGTGTGCCCTGCATTTGCACCGCCCTGAAAACGAACAACTATGTCTGCTTCACTCGCAAACATATCCGTAATTTTACCTTTGCCCTCGTCGCCCCAGTTGGCGCCGACAATTGCTTTTACCATTAGAGTTTCCTCCTTAAAAATTACGTGCCCGAATATAAAAAATGCTAAACGGGCAACTTATTAAACATACATTAGATATTATATATTACACAGTGCATTATGTCAACGAAAAGCGGAATTTTAAGTGTATTTTCGGACACATATCAAGTCACACAAAAAGGAGCTGTAAGCACATTGCCACAGCTCCGCTTTCAGCATTGTTTTTTATTTTCTTTTGCGTTTTACCGTAATCGCAACAGCCGCCGCGGCAACGCACAAAACAGCAGCCGCCGAACCTATCGCAGCATACTTACCCGAGGTCTTAGGAATTTTTCCGGCCTTTACCGTTTTGCCCTCCGATGAGACGGTTTCATCGGTTGCCGCCGGCATCAAAGCTGTTTCGGATAAGTCAATCGAAGAGCTTACGGCCGACAAATCAATGTGCTGATTATTGGCGTCTGTTGAGAAATCGACATTTATCGGGAAGTCGGTTTTGCCGGTCGCTCCGTCGTTCACCTTAAAGGTTATGGCGGCAACCTCGTCGCCGAGCGGCGCGGTGTTTTTCCAAACGGCGTTTATTTTAACCTCGCCTGCCGTGCTTGAATTTGTGGCACTGACGTCTCCGCTCGAATACTCCGCCGAAACATACGTGAGCAATTTTGTATCGTATTTAAGTGTAAACGAAAGCGTCCCGAGTTCCGTATTTTGCGGAAGGTAAATTTTTACGGTGACGACCGAATCCTTTGCTTCAGCCGAAGAAGTGAGCTTAAACGGATCCGCCGCAAGCACGGGAAATGCGGTAACAAGTAAAATAACAGCCGCAATCAGTACGGAAAGCACTTTTTTATTTAACGCCTTTTTCATTACAGTATACTCCCTTTCGATTCTCGCTTGCCGAAGTAGGCGAGAGCTTAACTCCATTGTTGGATTATACCATTTTATACGCGCTGTGTCAAATATTTTTAAGCAAAATGTGTATAAACGTACATACAAGAAGCCGTTTGAAAGGAAATTTCACGCTTGAACGAGCAGCCGCATTCTCAAAGCCTTCAGGCGTTATCACCCGTGAAATTTTCAAATACGGTGCCGACACAGCTTTCCTCTTCGAGAGCAGCCGAATATTCGGGGCAGACATTTCCCCACTTTACGCTTGTGTTGCGAAGCGTAACGTTATCGGCAAAGCGAAGATAAAAACCGGCATTTTTATGCTTTTCGACCTCTTTATTAAGCCCCGGGCGCATATCGTAAAGACCGCAGTCCCACTTTGACGTTTTTGAGAGGGTTACGTCAACATCCGAGAAAACTATGTTTTCAATTTTGTTTTCCGCCGTGCCGCATATCATAACTCCGTTTTCGCCGACGCAGGTTATGTTGCGGTAAGATATGTTTTTGATATGGCCTGCCCTTGTGTTTTCGTCGCGGTCAAACGCGGTTATGACTATCGGCTCGGCAGTCCCCCACCAATCGGGGCAAAAGCGGCGCGTACCTATTATAATGTCGGAATATTTGACATTTTCGACATTGCCGCCGTCGCGTATCTGAATTGAAAGACCGCGGTTGCTGCGCGAAATGACACAGTTTGAAACTATTATGTTTCTGAAATCGCCGACGCCCTCCGTGCCTATTTTTATCGCCGCCGAGGTTGAAATCAGCGTGCAGCCCGTTATCAGTATGTTTTCGCACGGTCCGTATTCGGAATTGCCTTTTGAAGTTTTAAGGCAGATGCAGTCGTCGGCGCACTCTACGTGGCAGTCGCAAATACGCACGTTGCTGCAGTGGTCGGGATCTATGCCGTCCGAATTTGCAACATCGAGGTCGTTTAATATGTGAATTTTTGATATTAAAACATCGTCGCAGCCTGCCGGATGAAGCGTCCAAAACGGTGCATCGACCACCGTGAAATCCTCAAACACAATATGGTTGCAAGCCTCAAAATACATAACCGTGGGACGCGGATAAAAGTCGCCGGTGACATAGTATTTGTCTTTTCTCTTTACAAAGCTGTGACCGTTTGCGTCGATTTTTCCGCCTCCGGTTATTGCGGCATTGTCCGCCTTATACGCATATATAAAGGCAAACGACGGCTTACCCGTAACGGGATTGCCTATAAGGGTATTTGTCTCATCGTTTATAAAATCGCAGGGACGAAAGTATCCGTTTATGTCTGAGGTTGCCTTTAAAACCGAGCCTTTTTGCAAATGCAATTCAACGTTTTTCTTCATTATTACCGAGCTTGAATAATACGTTTTTCCACTCTCAAGCACAACCGTTCCGCCGCCGTTTTTTTCGGCCTCGTCAATAGCTGACTGTAAAGCGCGTGAATCGTCGTTTTTTCCGTCGCCGAGAGCGCCGTAGTTTTCCGGAAAGTAAAATTTCATTTTATCACCTTTAAAAATTCCGCACACGAACTTTGCTGTCGTATGCGGAAAAATTTTTATTTTGCATATAAGGAAAGAGCCTTTTGCATAGTCTTATTGGCAACGGGAATTGCCACAGATGAGCCTCCACCGCCGTTTTCGACAACAACCACTATCGCAAGCGGGAGATCCTCGCGCTGTGAATATCCGACAAACCAAGCGTGAGGCTTTGCACCGCCGGCTTCCGAGCTTACTTCCGCCGTTCCGGTCTTACCGCACATTTTAAGGTTGGGGAACTTACCGTCGCTGTAATAATTTTTGACATTTGAGCGAAGCATATCGTTCATCTTTGATGCGGTATCCGAGGAAATAAGCTGAGTTGCCGTGCCTGGCTTTGCTTCATAAATCGTTTTTCCGGTCTGCGAGGTTATTTTGCCGACAAGATATGGCGGCACGGAGGAGCCGCCGTTAGCCACCGCGCCTGCAATAGTTAACATCTGGCACGGATTTATGCGAGTGGTGTACTGACCTATACCTGCCCAGCCCACGTCGAGGTCCGACGCACCGGTCACATTGAACGAACTTTTTGCGAGCCTTATATTGCCTACATACATCTGATTGCCGAGCCCCAGCTCCTTTGCCGTGGCCATAAGCTTATCGGGTCCGAGTTCTATCGCAATCTGCGCAAATGCGCTGTTACAGGACACATTGAGAGCCTTTTCGAAATCCACGGTTCCGTGAACCCCGAGGCACTTAACCGAGCTGCCGCCGACCTTGTATTCGCCCGTGCATTTGAATTTTTGCGAATCAATATCAGGCAAATTTTCAATGGCACAAATCGAGGTTATCATTTTAAATGTCGAGCCGGGAGTATAAACGCCGGAGAAAAACCTGTTTAAATAAACACCCTCGTAGGCACCTGTCTTATCGTTATTTATGCTTGAGACGGGCTTATTTGCAATATCATAAGACGGGCTTGATACAACGCATAAAAGCTGACCCGTTTTGTAATTGTAAACGCCGACCGTGCCTTTGTTGCTTCCGAGGGCGCTGTATGCCGCCGCACAGAGCTGCGCGTTTATTGTGAGATTTACGTCGTTGCCCTTACCGTATTTTTTCAGGTTGTATATACCGTCAACGAAATTATAGCCGGTTATGACATCCTTATACGATGTCTGAACGCCCGTCGCTATATAGCCCTCAGAGTCGCCTACCGTGTGCATGGTTGCGGTTCTTACGGTTTTGTCGCTGTTATAAACGCGCTTACCGTCCTTTGTTTCCGCAAGCACCGCTCCGGTTTCATCCTTAATGCTGCCCGCAACCGACAGCGTACCTGATGAATACAGGTGCCTGTTTGCCTTTTTCATAGCCCACGAATCGGCGTTCGTATAAAATGTGTAAAACAACACAATGAGCCCTGCTAAAAATGCTGCTATAAACACATAGAGCACCCAGGCTCTTTTTGACATGGTTTTCATTGTTTCACACTCCCTTTCGGCAGATTTAATTTAAGACTTTGCCACCGCTACCTTATCGTACCGTTTGTACGTCTTGACATCAATGGCCTTTATAAATGCCACAAGTCCCCAGCAACACATCATACTCGAGCCGCCTCGGCTGATAAACGGCAGCGTAACGCCCGTCCACGGAAGAAGATCGGTAACACCGAACACGTGCAGAGCCGCTTGGAAAAGAAGAAGGCCAGACGCCGCGCACGCAGCAATAGAGTAAAAAGACGATCGAGCCGCCACAGCATAGCGTATACTGTAAACCACGAGGGCAACAAAGGTCAAAAGCACAGCAAATGCGATAATAATTCCGAATTCCTCACATACCATTCCGAACGCCAAGTCCTCTGTGGCTGCGTATACATCTCTCAGCTTGCCGTTTCCTATTCCGAGTCCGAAAAGACCGCCGCTGACGGAATATATGAGAAGTCTCGCCTGCTGATAGCCGCGGTCGTTTGCATACTCCCAAACATGGCGATATGTTTCAAAGCGTTTTGCGACATACGGCTTAAACGTAAGCACAAGGCCGCCGCCGCCGAGAGCTGCCGCGCATACAAGAAATATTGTCTTTATATCTCCCGAGCGCAGGAATGCCATTATGAGGAACGTAAAGAAAAATATAAGAGCCGTACCGAAATCCTTCATAAGGAACAGACAGCCTATACAGGAAAGCGCAAACACAAGATATTTTGTAAGGCTTCTCGTTGATTGCAGGTATTCGAGCGTAGCCGCACCTACAAAGACAAAGCCTATCTTCACTATTTCCGACGGCTGTATCGAAACGCCGCCTATTCTTATCCAGTTGTATGCACCGTTTATATTGTGCGCCAAAAGCCTTGTGGCAACAAGTACGATAACGGAAGCTATCGCCACCGGCATACGCAGCTTTACGACTCTTTCTATATCGCTGAGCACCCAAAGCATAACTATAAATACCGCAATACCCATAATCACCGCCGCAAGCTGAACAAACGCCTTGTCGGGATACACGCTTGTGGTGAGTGTAAGACCTATTCCGGTAAGAAAAAACGCTATAAGCTCTATTTCAAAGCTCTTGCGGTGTAAAAATCCGCCGAAAAATATAAAATACGCCCATTCAATAGCTATATATGCACCGAATACAATATATAAGGTAGTCAGCGGTATGTCGGGGCTGTTCATATTTATCTGAGCGGCGCAAACGAGCTGAAAAACAGTCATAATTATAAGCAGAATCAGCCAGTTTACAGGCTTTCTGTATTTTTTGGTTCTCGTCTTTTTTTGCTTTTTACGAGCATTTTCCTGAGCCAAAGATGCGTCCTCCGTTTCTTTGAATATGGCCTCTTCTCCGCTTTATTCGCGGAAAAGGAAGCTGTAATCGCCTATTGAAATAATGTCGCCGTCATACAGCGGGAATGCGCCGAAAACCTCTTCGCCGTTTAAAAGCGTGCCGTTTTTGGAGTTGAGGTCCGCAACATACCAGCCGTCCTTTGCGGGATAGACCTCGGCGTGCTCACCCGAGACGCTTTGCATCGGCAGGCATATATTACATGTTCTGTCACGCCCTATAAGGCACGTGCCGTTTAAATAGAACGCGCTGTTGTCGGCAAGATTTACAAGCCTTGTGGCGTTTGTGAAGTCAACCTTTTTACCGTCCTCAGTCTCCTCACTCTCAACGCCGTAGCCGTTTGAGGTGAACTTCATAACCGCGTTTCCGAACGAGACGGTGTCGCCGTCGATTATCTTGGCTGATTTTTTTATCTGCTCGCCGTTTACGTAAACTCCGGTTTTCGACTCGGTATCAAAGACATACCAGCCGTCTTTTCTGAGAGCCAGAACGGCGTGAAAACGCGATACCGTGCCGTACTTTCTGAGCGATATATCGCACGAGCGCGAACGGCCTATCGAGGTTTCCCAATTTCGTATCTCGATTTCGCTGTCGTCGGCAAGATTTATCAGCGTTGCCATAATCTCGCAGCGCGGTCTGAGCCTGAAAAGGGAAAAAATGCACCGGAGAAGTATTATAAGCGCAAGAAAAGCCAAAGCATATCGCGACAGGAATTCAAACTGAGTTAAAAATTGCTCCAATCGGCACACTCCCTTCAAATACATAATATATGTTAAGAATACATTTAAAACGCCGAAAAGTCAATAAAAATACTTTTGTTTTCCGGTTAGCATTATTTTCGCTCTTGCAAGTTTTTTCGTCTTTCTTGACAACGGCGCGCACGGATATTATACTTATTAAAATGCTAAAAATGGGGTGGTAGCTTTGAAAATGACCAAATCTCTCTACGGCAAAACCGCCGACGGAAAAGAAGTCTTTTCATTCACAATAAAAAACGAAAGCGGAGCCGAAATCGAACTGCTGAATTACGGCGCTACGCTCAATAAAATATCGGTTCCCGACAGAAACGGAGACTTTGCCGATGTGCTTGTCGGCTTTGACACCATGGAGGGTCAGCTGAGCTGTACGGATTCGCAGGGTCGCACCGTCGGAAGAGTCGCAAACCGAATTTCCGGAAACGGTATTACCATAGACGGCAAAAATTACCCGATAACAAAAAACATCGACGGTAAATTCACCCTTCACGGTAATCACGAATACGAAAACGCCGTTTGGAATTATGAAATACTCGGCGACGACAGCGTTAAATTCTCATATTTCAGTGCCGACGGCAACGAGGGCTTCCCGTCAAACCTTCAAAATGAGGTCACCTTCACGTTTACCGACAAAAACGAGGTCAAAATACACTATGACTGCAGACCCGACGGCAAGACTCCGATAAACGTCACAAACCACTCATACTTTAACCTCGGCGGATACGCTTCCGGCAACATCCTCTCTCACGAAATGCAGATTTTTGCAAAATACTTTACGCCGATGAACGAAGACAGCATCCCGACAGGCGAAATCAGAAGCGTTGAAAACACACCGTTTGACTTCAGAATACCGAAAAAGATAGGCAGAGACGTATCGTCTCCCGATGAGCAGCTTATAATAGGCAGGGGCTACGACCACAACTTCTGCCTCGAAAATTACACGGGTGCTCTGCGCGAATTCGCAATGGTTTACGACCCCGAAAGCGGCAGAAAAATGACGTGCTATACCGACCTTCCCGGAGTCCAGTTTTACATAGGCAACTATATGGACGGCTCGCAAATCGGTAAAGGTAAGCTGCCCCTCACTCACCGCTCCGGTTTCTGCCTTGAAACGCAGCACTACCCGAACGCTTTAAACAACCCCGATTTCATACAAAATCTGTTTGACGAAAACCATCCGTTCGTATCTGACACGGTGTATCGTTTTTCGGCAGAATAAGCCGCAAAGGAAAGGAAAACAAAAATGGCAGAAGAAAATAATGCAAACAGTCTTGAGAGAATATTCCTCTCGGCTCTCGTATATAACCGCACGGGCGTGCTTTTGCGCGTCGCAAGTCTTTTTGCGAGACGCGGCTACAACGTAATAAGCCTTACCGTAGCCGAAACTGAAAATCCCGTATATTCAAGAATAACAATAGTATCCGACGTTGAGCCGCACAAATTTTTGCAGGTTGAGCGTCAACTCTCAAAGCTTGAGGACGTAATAAAGGTGGTAAGGCTCAATGAATCGCGCCTTGTATCCTCCGAGCTCTTGCTCATAAAGGTTCACGCCACAAACAGCCAGCGCACAGCCGTGCTTAAAACAATCAACGGCTTCGGCGCAAAGGTAAAGGATATAGGCCACACAACAATAACTGCCGAGCTTACGGGTCTGCCGTCGCTTATCGACAAATTCATAGGCAAAATGACAAAGCACGGAATAATCGAGCTTTCACGCTCCGGTCTTACCGCGCTTGAGAGCGGCGATACAAACATAAAAGGAATCGAGGAATAACAGAATGTCAATGACAATGACCCAAAAAATACTCGCGGCGCACGCCGGCCTTCAGTCGGTTACGGCAGGTCAGCTCATAGAGGCAAAGCTCGACCTCGTGCTCGGCAACGACGTAACCTCGCCCGTTGCCATAAACGAGATGGCAAAAAAGGGCTTTAAGGACGTATTTTCAACGGACAAAATAGCACTTGTTATGGACCATTTTACCCCCAACAAGGATATTAAATCCGCCGAAAATGTCAAACAGGTTCGTCTTTTCGCAAAGGAAAAGGGAATCAAAAATTTCTTTGACGTGGGAAAAATGGGTATAGAGCACGCTCTTCTTCCCGAGAGCGGTCTCGTTATTTCCGGCGACGCCGTTATAGGCGCCGACTCACACACCTGCACATACGGCGCACTCGGCGCGTTCTCTACGGGTGTGGGCTCAACCGATATGGCTGCCGGTATGATCTCCGGCAAGGCTTGGTTTAAGGTTCCGTCCGCAATTAAAGTTGTACTAAAAGGCACCTTGCCCGAATTTGTCAGCGGCAAGGACGTAATACTTCACCTTATCGGTAAAATAGGCGTTGACGGAGCAAGATACCGTTCGCTTGAATTCACGGGCGACGGTGTAGGCGCACTCTCAATGGACGACCGCTTCTGCATAGCGAATATGGCAATAGAATGCGGCGCCAAAAACGGAATTTTCCCGGTAGACGACAAAACTCTCGAATACATAAGCGGCAGGACCGACAGACAGCCTCATATATTCGAGGCAGACGAGGACGCCGAGTATGACGAGACAATAGAGATAGACTTAAATAATCTGAAACCCACGGTTGCTTTTCCGCATCTTCCCGAAAACACTCACACCGTTGACGAAATTGAAAAAATCGACATAGATCAGGTAGTTATAGGCTCCTGCACAAACGGAAGAATAGAGGATATGCGCGCTGCCGCCTCCGTCTTAAAGGGCAGAAAGGTAAAGGACGGCGTTCGCGTTATAGTAATTCCGGCAACACAAAAGGTTTACCTGCAATGCATTAAAGAGGGCCTTACCGAAATATTTGTAGAAGCGGGCGCGGTTGTATCAACTCCGACATGCGGACCGTGTCTCGGCGGTCATATGGGCATACTCGCAAAGGGTGAAAGAGCCGTTTCCACCACAAACCGCAACTTCGTGGGCCGAATGGGACACCCGGAGAGCGAGGTTTATCTCGCGAGCCCCTTCGTAGCGGCGGCAAGTGCCGTTACGGGCTATATATGCTCACCCTCGCAGCTCAGGTAAGAAAGGAACGATTTATATGAAGATACAGGGCAAAGTTCATAAATACGGCGACCATGTGGATACGGACGTCATAATTCCGGCAAGATACCTCAACTCCTCCGACCCTAAGGACCTTGCGGCTCATTGTATGGAGGATATAGACAAGGAATTTGTAAATAACGTGAAAGAGGGCGACATAATAGTTGCCGGCGTAAACTTCGGCTGCGGCTCCTCAAGAGAGCATGCTCCGCTTGCCATAAAGGCGGCGGGCGTTTCTTGTGTAATCGCCAAAAACTTCGCAAGAATTTTTTACAGAAATGCGCTCAACATAGGTCTGCCGATTCTCGAATGCCCGGAGGCAGGCGACGAAATCGAGCAGGGCGACGAGGTTTCGGTGGATTTTGACAGCGGCGTAATAACCGACAACACCACGGGCAAAAGCTACCGGGCAGAGCCGTTTCCGCCGTTCATACAGGATATAATCAAAAAAGGCGGACTTCTGTCGTCGCTTAAATAATCATAAAATCGGGCTGTAAAGAAATTTATTTTTTATAGTCCCTTTTATTTTAAATTTCTTACGAATTTGTTCACATATTATTTTTAAATGTACTTTATAATTTCTGATTATAAGAGGTTTGAAAGGGTGGTATTTTATGCCAAACGAAAAAATACTCGTCGTCGATGACGACACCAATATCTGCGAGCTTTTAAGGCTCTATCTCGAAAAAGAGGGCTACGTCGTAAAAATAGTTAACGACGGTGTGTCGGCAATAAATGCATTCAAGCAGGAAAATCCCGACCTCACGCTGCTCGACATAATGATACCGAAGCTTGACGGCTGGCAGGGATGCCGTGAAATCAGAAAATTCTCGGACAAGCCGATAATTATGCTCACCGCCAAGGGCGAGACCTTTGACAAGGTTCTGGGTCTTGAGCTCGGCGCGGACGACTATGTTACAAAGCCCTTTGACACAAAAGAGGTTGTGGCAAGAATAAAAGCCGTACTTCGCCGCACCGCTCCCGCTTCCGACACAAGCGACGTCAAAGAGGTAAATTACGACAAGCTCTCGATAAACCTTACAAATTACGAGATGAAGGTCAACGGAGTATCCGTAGACACTCCTCCGAAAGAGCTCGAGCTTATATATCATCTCGCCTCAAATCCCAACCGTGTATTTACGCGCGACCAGCTTCTTGACGAGGTATGGGGGTTTGACTACTACGGCGACTCAAGAACGGTAGACGTTCACATAAAGCGTCTGCGCGAAAAGCTTGAGGGCGTTTCCGACAAATGGGAATTGAAAACCGTTTGGAGCGTAGGCTATAAATTTGAAACTAAGGACTGATAAGAATGCAGCAGAGCGTAAAGGCGCGTTTTAAAACGGTATTGCACCGCACCTACCGCAAATTCAGTCATCAGTCACTGTTCACTAAATTTCTGTCGGTATTTGTGGCAATGGTACTTATATGCTTTTTGCTTTTGGGAGTAACGCTCGGCGTGTTCCTCTCGAATTACTGGTCAAGTCAAAAAGAGCAGCTTCTCTCCTCTAACGCAAAAAACATAGCGAACACTACCTCATCTGTTCTCTCATCAAGAATTCAAACCGATGCCTCCGGCTCGATAGCGATGATATGCAGTAACCTCTCGATGATTTCGGACGCTATCTCGGCTGATATTTACATAACCGATACCTCGGGCAACATAATATTGTGCAAGGACGTCATAACACAGAATTACAGTATCTCAAACAACGGCAGATGCAGTCTGCACGGCGGCTACACAATACCTCAGGAGGTAATTGACGAGGCGAAAAAGGGCGACTATTTTGCAAAGACCACCTTAAACGGCGTCTATATGAAAAAGCAGCTTGTCGCGGCGGAGCCGGTAAAGGTCGGCGAAGAAACCGCAGCAGTTGTTTTTGCCGTGGCGCCTATGACGGCGGGCTTCACAAACTATGCGACGAATATCCTTAAAATGTTCATTTTTGCCTGTCTTATGGCTTTCTCGGTAGGCTTTATCGCGGTGTATTTTCTCACCGCTTCTCTTATAAAACCGCTCCACGATATGTCGGAGGCGACAAAAGCTTACGCAGAGGGCGATTTCGGCCCGAGAGTCAAGGTAAAGGGTGACGACGAACTCGCCGAGCTTGTGCGCGCATTCAATAAGATGGCATCGGATCTGTCGCTTCTTGAAAGCTCGCGGCGAAGCTTTGTGGCAAACGTCTCGCACGAGCTTAAGACCCCTATGACAACCATAGGAGGCTTCATAGACGGAATCCTTGACGGCACCATTCCCGAAAGCCAGCAAAAACACTATTTGAGCATTGTTTCCGATGAGACCAAGCGTCTGTCAAGGCTTGTTACGGCAATGCTGAATATGTCCAAAATCGAAGCGGGTGAATTAAAGCTGAACCCGAAGGCGTTTGACATAAGCGCGGAAATATTCAACGTGCTGCTGTCGTTCGAGCAGATAATAGAGCGCAAGCACATTGAAATATCCGGGCTTGACAGGCTTCATTCCGTAACGGTCACCGCCGACGAGGATATGATACATCAGGTCATATACAATCTTGTGGACAATGCGGTCAAATTCACGGAAAACGGCACCATAAGCGTATTTGCAGACGATGACGAAAACGCAACACTTATAAAGGTAGTAAACACGGGTGCGGGTATTTCCTCGGAGGAGCGCGAAAAAATATTCGAGCGCTTCTACAAGGTTGATAAATCGCGCAGCTATGATGTCAAGGGTGCGGGACTCGGTCTTTATATATGCAAAACGATAGTCGAAATGCACGGCGGTTCAATAGGCTGCAACAGTGAAGAGGGTAAATACACCGAATTTTGGTTTACTATTCCGAAATATCTTCCGCCTAAGCAGCTGTAAAAGTATTCAGATTATTTAAAACGAGTTAACAGTTTTGTAATAACCGTCGGTTATGATTATGACAACGATAAGAGAAAAGCTCTTGTCTTCATCAGATAAATCAAGGAGACCTTTTTATGGACGATTTCAATAACAACACCCCTTCGGGAAACGAGCAGCAAAACACCCCGGAAAGCACGGGTAATTTCCAAAGTGCTCCCGAAGCCGGCAATGACGCTCAAAGAGCGAACAGCGGCAGTCCTTATAACGGCGGCTATCAGCCGAATAACGGCTACCCTTACTCGAACGGCGGCGGAAACACAAATAACGGCAGTTCAAATACAAACGGCAGCAACAACGGCTATTCAAGCGGAAACAACGGCTACTACGGCTCAAACGGCGCATACCGTCCGAGCTCGACATACAGCGGAAATAACAGCTATGTCTATTACGGAAATTCAGGCCAACCGCCGAAAAAACCGGTTGACAATAAGCCGTCAAAGCATAAAAAAGGCGGCGTTATAGCCCTCATAATCGCAGTTGTGGTTTGTGTGGCACTCGGTGTTACGGGCATTGCGGTTTCTCTCAGCAATAAGGACGGTGCCAAAAAGCAGGCAAGCGAAAAGACTTCCGCAGACAGCTCAACCGTTACGATAAACGAAACTCCCACCGCTTCCTCTACCGATAAGAGCGGCAGTCTTACCGCGGCAGGCGTTTATGATAAGATAAAGGACAGCTCCGTCGGCATACTCGTATACTCCGACAGCCGTTCCTCCTCCGCATCGGGTCAGGGCTCGGGCGTAATAGTCGGTGAGGACAGCAGTAAGCAGTACACATATATTATGACCTGCGCTCACGTAATTTCGGGCGGCGGCTCCGTCAGAGTTCAGCTATCCGACGAAACACAGTACGACGCTACCGTAGTTGGATATGACTCTAAAACCGACATCGGAGTTTTAAAAATCAAGGCTACGGGTCTTAAAGCCGCGGAATTCGGCGACAGCGACAAGCTCTCCGTAGGCGAGACGGTTTACGCGATAGGCAACCCCGGCGGAACGGCGTTTGCAGGCTCGTTCACAAACGGTATAGTATCCGCGATTTCTCGCCCCGTAAACAGCCAGATAGGCTATGAGATGATTTGTATTCAGCACACGGCAGCCATAAACCCCGGCAACTCCGGCGGCGCGCTCGTCAATGAATACGGTCAGGTAATAGGCATAAACTCATCTAAAATAGCAAGCACCGATTACGAGGGAATGGCATTCTCCGTTCCGAGCGTTACAGCAAAGGAAGTTTACGACGAAATAGTTGCAAACGGCTATGTTACTAACAGACCTAAGCTCGGAATAACCTATTCGCCGGCGTCTTCAAGTCAGATGTACAGTATGATCGTAAGCCTTAAGGAGCTCCCGGCAGGTTCCTTGATAGTTCAGAGTGTTCAGTCCGATTCAAGTCTTGCGTCTCAGGACGTAAAGCAGGGCGACTTAATTACCAAGGTCAACGGCAAGGACCTTGACAGCGCAGACGATCTTCCGGACCTTATCGATAAATCTGCCGTGGGCGATACGCTTACGCTTACGATTTGCAGAATAGACAGCAATTACAACATCAATGAATTTGAAGTAAAGGCAACCCTCGTTGAGGATAAGGGCGATTCCTCTTCCGTAAAGACGGAGTCCACAACACGCAGCAACTCGTACAATCCGTTCAGCGCATACGGTTACGGCAACTGATAAGCTGCCGCAGCACAAACGCTACGGTTTAAATAAAAAAGTGAAGCCACGGTTAGCGCTAACCGTGGCTTCGTCAATTTTATCTTGCCGCGTCCGACACAGCCTTGCTTGCGGCTTCGCCCGCACCTGTCGCCGCGTCGTTTACTATGTCGCCCGCACCCGTGATAACGTCGCCTGCTATATCGGCGGCGCCGGTAACAACATCGCCGACAACATCTCCGGCACCGGTGACTGCGTCACCTACGGCGTCGCCTGCGTTTGTAACCGCATTTTGCGCGGCGGAGCGAGTAGTATTTCCGTTTCCGGTAACGGCTCCGTCCTCCTTTTTACCGCAGGATGAGAACACGGCGCAAACAAGAAGCACGGCGAGCAAAACAGCTGCAACAGCCTTTTTCATATCTATCACCACAATCTTTCTTTTGTCTCATTTCGGACAAAATTATTATTTCCGTATTTTTTCTTTTTATTATTTTGTCAGGATTCCGCCGTCGGAATACAAAAGCAGAAGTATATCGTCCTCATAGCCCGTTTTTGTATCAATATAGACGAGCACCTCATTACCGTCCTTATCGGTGCAATGAAATTCCCAGCAATCCTTTTCGCCCTTGCTCTTTGTCGGAATTACGGCTCTTTTTGAATCAAGCACCGTTAAAAGACCGCTGACGGATTTTTGAGCGTCCGCCCGTGACAAAATATCGGAGCTTAAATTGCGCTCGGTATGATTCATAATATAACCCTTTGCGTCAAATGACGCAATATCACCCGTTTCGAGATTTACGCCTACCTTTATGAGATCGGGATAATAAATAACACCGTCCTTTTTGTAGGCATAATTTACGGTGCAGACCCCGTCCGACGTGCTGTAATAGCTCTCCTTCATATCGGCATAGCCGTGAGACGCCAAAAATTCGGAAGCCTTTTTCAGCGCATCGGCTGTTTTCAGCTTCGCTTCGCCTACAAAGGACGAGTCGAGCATATATATAACATATCCGCCGTTTTTGGTTACGGCAACCGTCTTATTATTATGAGAAAAACAATACGCAGGCACATTTCCCGACTCTTCGCTTAAAAACGATATTTCCTTTTTGTCGCAGCCGAGAAAGGCAGCTGCCGCATCAAGGGCGTTTTCCTTTGATATTTCTTTTGCTCCGCTCGTCATTTTCGGCTGAGCCGACATAATATGGTCGGAAAACGGGCCGTCATAAATAAGCGTGGGATAATCGCTCAGCGACTGCTGTGCGTCCTCCATATCGCCTGCAAGATTCTCCGTCTTTTCGCCCGTTAAGGCAAGCTCGCCGCTTTTTTGTGAAAAGCTGAAGCTTCCGTCGAACATATCCGCGCGTATATTTGAAACCTCTCCCGACAGCGCATCGCAAAACGTGATAAGGGAGCGGAGATTTTCACGTTCCTCGTCGGAGATGCTTTCGCCTGAGGCAACCTTGCGGTTTAAGGTCTCGGTGAAATCGCCGACCTGCGATAAAAATTTATATGTGTTTTCGAGATTTGTATTTTCAAGCGGAAGCACGGAAAGCGAGCTTTTTGCCGCAAGAGTCTCTCTTGACAGCTCCGACGCCATACCGCTCAGCATCGGCGGAGTGCTTGAATACACCCCTTTTTTGAGGCTTGTACCTATTTCACGCAGTCTTCCGTCAAGCTCTGTAAGAGCTCGTTGCTGCGACAAAGTAATCTGTCTTTTATATTTTGACGCGCGCACATTGCCGCATATCGACGCTGTAACAAGCACCGCCGCAAGTGCTGCGACAAAGGATACGACGCGCACATAGGAGCGTCTTTTCATCTTCTTTTCCATAAATTTCACCTCTGCGATATTTTTCGCAAAAAAAACATAAATATACTTGAAAAAAGCCGCTTATTTATTTGCCAAACCGCACCTTATAGTGTATAATAATATACTGATTAAGTTTGAATTAAAGGAGCGGTCAAAATGGAATGTTATCTTGACAACAGCGCAACCACAAAACCCTGTAAGGCCGCTGTGGACGCAGAAATTTCCGCACTGACCGAGCTTTACGGAAATCCGTCTTCGCTTCATCAAAAAGGCGTTGACGCATATATGCTTCTCGAAAAGAGCCGCGGTACGATTGCCGCAAGCTTAAAAGCGAGCCTCGATGAAATATATTTCACCCCCTGCGGCACCGTGTCAAACAACACCGCGATATTCGGTGCAGTCGGCGCAAAAAAGCGACTCGGCAAGAAAATAGTCACTACGGCTTTAGAGCATCCGAGCGTTGAAAAATGTATGGAACGCCTCGAGGAAAGCGGCTTTGAGGTAGTGAGAGTTCAGCCGCAAAGCGACGGCAATATAAGCTTAAAGGACTTTGAAAACGCCATAGACGAAAATACGATTTTGGTATCTGTAATGGCCGTCAACAACGAAGTCGGCTCTGTGATGCCCACAGAAAATCTCAAAAAAATCATAAAGAGCAAAAATTCTCCCGCTCTTCTGCACGTTGACGATGTGCAGGGCTATATGAAAATTCCGCTCTGTCCCAAAAGCTGCGGAATAGACCTTATGAGCGTCAGCGCACACAAGGTTCACGGTCCCAAGGGCGTGGGAGCGCTTTATATAAATAAAAACGTACGCATAAACCCGTATATTCTCGGCGGCGGTCAGGAAAACAATATGTGCTCGGGAACTCAGGGTATGCCGGCGATAGCAGGCTTTGCCGCCGCTGTTGAAAACGGCGGAAGCGTCGAAAAAAATCTTAAGTATGTAATAAAGCTCAATCTCCGTCTGAGAGAGCGGATAAAAGAAATTCCCGGAGTACATATAAATTCTCCCGAAAACGCCCTGCCGTACATTATCAATATTTCCATAGACGAAATACCGTCTCAGGTATCGGTAAACTTCTTTTCGATGAACGGCGTATACATTTCGGCAGGCTCAGCTTGCTCCAAGGGGCACAGGAGCAATGTGCTGCAAAGCATGGGGCTTCCGCCAGACAGAATAGATTCCGCCATACGGATAAGCCTTTCAAGCGACACCTCGATTGATGAAATTGACCGCTGTGTCGATGTCATAAAAATCGCTGTCGAAAAACTCAGAAAACACAAAGGATAAAGAAACATCAATATGAAAGAAATAATACTTATAAAAAACGGAGAGCTTGCGCTTAAGGGCCTTAACCGCTCGTCATTTGAGTCAACGCTCGCAAAAAATATCAAAAGGCGTCTTCAGTCGCTCGGAAAATTCAAGGTAATCCGCTCACAGTCAACAATAACCGTAGAGCCTTTTGACGAAAGCTTTGATATGGAAGAGGCAGAGGATCAAATTTCACGCATATTCGGCATTGCAGGCTATGAGCGCGCCGCCGCAGTCGAAAAGGATATGGATGTAATCCTCAAAACGACTCCCGTGTATTTAAGCGAGGCTCTTAAAAACGCTTCAACCTTTAAGGTGGAGGCAAAACGCGCAGACAAGACCTTCCCCTTAAAATCACCGGAAATATGCTGTGATGTCGGCGAGGCGGTTTTAAACGCTTTTCCGCACATCAGAGTCGATGTTAAAAATCCCGATTTAACCATAGTAATAGAAATCCGCGAAAACGCGGCTTACATTCACGGCGACCAGAAAAAGGGCGCAGGCGGTATGCCCGTCGGCACAGGCGGCAAAGCGGCGCTTCTTATCTCGGGAGGAATCGACAGCCCTGTTGCAGGCTGGATGATGGCAAAACGCGGAGTTGTTTTAAACGCCGTACATTTCGCCTCTCCCCCGTTCACATCGCCCATGTCCGAAATGAAGGTTCACGACCTTCTCGCTAAAGTAGCAAAGTACAGCGGCACAATCAAGCTTATAACCGTGCCGTTCACCGAGATACAGGAAAACATACGCGATAAATGTCCCGAGGAGCTTTTCACCCTCATTATGAGACGTTATATGATGCGCATATCAAATATCCTTGCCGAAAAAGAGGGCTGCGAGGCTATTGTCACTGGAGAGAGCGTAGGTCAGGTGGCAAGCCAAACTCTTACGGCGATGATGTCTACCGACAGCGTTTCGCGCTTACCGGTGCTTCGCCCGCTTGTAGGTATGGATAAGAACGAAATAGTCGTTATTTCAAGAAAGATAGACACATTTGATATTTCGATAAGACCGTTTGAGGATTGCTGTACGGTATTTACACCGAAGCATCCGCGTCTTCACCCGAAGCCCGAAGAAATCGAAAAAGCCGAATTATCGCTTGACAGCGACGCGCTTATAAACCGTGCGGTCGAGGGCGTAAAGCAGGAGCTTATCACATTTTAAAGGAAAAAATTATGAGTATTGAAAAGCAGACGGTAGAACTTCTCAAAAGTAAAAAACTTAAGCTTGCCACGGCAGAGAGCTGTACCGGCGGACTCATTTCAAAACGCATTACCGACGTATCCGGCTCCTCCGAGGTATTCGAGGGCGGCGTTGTCTGTTATTCAAACCGTTTCAAAGAAAATGTGCTCGGCGTTTCCCCGGAAACCCTAAAAAAATACGGTGCCGTAAGCCGCGAAACCGCGCGTGAAATGGTAAAGGGCGTTTTGTCTCTTACAAAGGCCGACATAGCAGTTGCCGTTACTGGTATAGCGGGACCGTCTTCGGACGATACAAATAAGCCCGTGGGCCTTGTTTATATAGCCGTTTCCGACGGTAAAAGCACAATAGTTAAAAAGCTTCTAAACAATTTTACCGGCGACGTCAGGGAGCAAAACCGCAACATCAGCGCGGATACCGCTCTCGAAATGATAATGGAGGCAATACGATGAACGACGATAATGTCATCACCGAAAACACCGTTCCGCAGAAAAAAGGCGGCAAAAAGAAACAAAAAAAGAAGCCGATGGGCAAGGGCAGCAAATTTATACTCTTTATATCAATAATTGTTTTGATAGTCTCCGGAACCTTCTGTGTGAAATACGGTGTTGATATAATAAAGAGCAAAAAAGAGGCGGCGGAAATAGCAAGCCTTGCAAATCCGCAGTTTGACGTGCCCGAGTACGATTACGGAGACACAGTTTTCCCGGACGGTATTCAGGAAAAATACAAAAAGGCGTATTCCGTAAATCCCGACCTTGTCGGCTGGATAAAAATTCCCGGTACAACTGTAAATCATCCCGTTGTGCACGGCTCCGACAACAATTACTATTTAAGGCGCAGCTTCTACGGCAACTACGAGCGCCGCGGAACTCCGTTTGTCGATTACCGCAACACGATAACCGACGGCGAATTTGACACAAACACCATAATTTACGGTCACAATTACCTCGATTCCACCATGTTCTCGGATGTTGAAAAATACAAGGACATCGAATTTTGGAAAGAAAATCCCGTAATTGAGTTTAACACTATCTATCACGATTACAAATGGAAGGTCATAGCGGTCTTTTTGACAAACGCGGATGAAAAGGACGACAACGGCTATGTTTTCAATTACATATACCCGTTTATGAGCGGCGAAAACTACGCGGAGTACTTTGACGAGATTGCGTCACGCTCGCTCTATTCGACGGGAATAGACGTAAATACCGACGACAAAATACTCACCCTCTCGACCTGCACGCGCGATATGGATATTTCAACGCGCCGCGGCGAGACAAACGCCCGTTGTGTACTGGTTGCAAGGCTCATACGAGACGGTGAAAGCGAAGAGGTTGACACCTCGCTTGCGACGGTAAACGAAAATCCGCGCTATCCTCAGATATGGTATGACAAATATAAAAAAGCAAATCCATATAAAAACGCCGAAAGATGGTATCCGAAAGGAGTGAGAGCTTAAATGAGCAAAAGCAAGGACAAGAAAAACAACGACAACGAGCTTTTATCATTTGAAGAGCTTAAAAATAAGGTAAACCACGAAACCGCAAAGGACGAAAAACCCGACAGCGAGATAAACGATTTACTCTCTGCCCTCGGTGACGAGTCGAAGGATAAGTCACAGCCTGAGCCGAATAACGCGCAGCCGGCCGAAACAGAGCAGTCTCGCACCGAAGAAGCGGAGCCGCAAAACTTAAATGCGAAGTCAACGGACGAAAGCGAAAAGAAAAACGAGGTTATCGATAAAAACACCGACAGAATCTACAATGATATTTTGTCTGCCATAAACGACAACTCTCAAAATGAAACCAAGCAGACGTCGAGAAGAAACAAATATTCCGGCGACGATAACCACTTCATTGATATTACAAATCAATATCAGAAGCCTCGCGAGGAGGAAAAAGCTCCCGCAGAAAACATCGCAATAGTTCGCCCCTCCAAGGATAAAAAGCCGGAAGAAAAGCCGGAAGAAAAGCCCGAGGATGAGCAGAAGGAAGAAAAACCGGAAGAAGATGAGAAACCCGTCAAGACCTTCGGTGAGATGTTCAAGAGCGGTCTTGCGGCGTTCTTCCCGAATAAGCATGACAAGGTTTCCGAGATAATCAGAAAGGTAATAATGGACGTCTCTGTTTTCACGCTTATCGGCTGCGCTGTTTGGTTCGGCGTGCTGATGGGTCAGAAAAACAGCGCCAACAAGCAAAACGCTAACATTAAAGGTCAGGTTATCGACGCAGATTCAAACCTTACCGACGAAGAGGCGTGGGCGGAATTTTTTGCCAAATATCCAAACGTCACTCTGCCTCAGGGTATGATGCCGAAATACGCTTATCTCTATGCCATAAACAACGACCTTGTCGGTTGGATTCGCGTTCCGAATACGGCAATCGACGTCCAGGTTGTGCAGGCCGAGGATAACGACGAGTACCTCAAGCAGGATTTCTACGGCAATTCCAGCCGTTACGGCTGCCCGTTCCTCGATTTCCGCTGCGACCCGAAATATCTCAGCCAGAACACTGTAATTTACGGTCATCACATGAGCGACGGCCTTGTGTTTGCCGAGCTTGACAAATACAAGAAGCCCGACGGCTTTAAGGAGTCGCCGATTATAGAATACGACACTCTGTTTAAGACCTATAAATTTAAAATCTATGCCGCCTTTATAGCAGGCAGCGCGCCCGAGCAGGATAACGGCTACCTCTTTTACTACAACACGCCCAAATTCCCGACAAAGGAAAACTTTGACGCATTTATAGCGGCAATAGACGAGAGAAAGCTTTATTCAACAGGCGTCAGCGTAGACTATACGGATAAGCTTATTACACTATCCACCTGCAGCTACGAATTTTCAAACGCAAGACTTGTGGTTGTCGGCAGACTTCTGCGCGACGGCGAAAGCGAAAATGTAGACACTTCGCTCGTCACGGTCAACGAAAATCCGCGCTATCCGCAGGTATGGTATGATAAAAAAGGTCAAAAGAACCCCTTTGCTTCGGCGGAAAAATGGCAGCCCGCCGAATAATCGGTTTTTAATACACATTTATAAACAAGGATGGACAAGGATATGAATTTGAAATTGTTTTCACTTATTTCGAGTGACGACATTCCGGCTACTAAGCTTCAAATCAAAATTTCCGGCAGTCTTAACGCCTTTACCGACGATGACGTGTCCTTCAAGAGATTTTCTTCTCTCAAGGAGATGTTCCCGTCGCTCGGCAAAGCACTCGCGGACTCCGAGCTTATAGTTATTGCCGTTGACCCGAAGATATATGTCAGAACAAAGACGCTGCTTACAAAGGCACTCTCTCTTGACATTGAGGAAAATCCGACGGTCAAAAAAGCACTCGGACGCGCCGCGGAAATTCCCGAGTCGCAAAAGCTGCTTCAATCGCAGATGCCGAAGGGTGCCGTCCCGTTTTTAACCCGCGACGGAGTAAATTCCGGCTTTGTCATTTCTAAGGGACATCAACAGATAATGTATCTGCCTCTTGACGACGCACGCCTTGACACGGTGCTTCGCAACGGTGTTATTCCGTATCTCACGAGCGGCGAGACCATAGCTGTCCGCGAGGAGGCTTACGCCCCGAAAAACGCAACGGTAAAGCCGTCTGTTCCGCCAAAAAGGCAAGAGGCACCGGCTCCCGAAAAAGCCGCGCAGACGCCTCCCGCGCTTCCCGAGAGTGTAGGGGAAATCACTTCCAAAACCGTAAATATTCTTCGCGAGAGCGGCAGCCGTGTTGCGGTGAACGGCAATCAAAATTCCGAATATGTAAAATCCTTCGGCTCTGTTTCACCCGACTTTTTCGAGTTCTTCACATTTACACCGCATGTCGAGGATAAGGGCGACTTCAATGTCACCGATTACACCGCACAGATGGCAAAATCGGCAAAGGAGCTTGCCTCTGCGGATTTCGGCGCGTGCATTTCGGATATTTGCAATACGGACGGCTGTTCTTACATATGCATTGCCGTCGCAGGCGAGAGCTCCGCAATAGTCAGAAAGCTCTACCGCGAGCCCGATGAAAAGGATGAAAGCTTCATAAGAGACGCCGCAGAGGAGCTTATAGAGCTTATCGGCGAAAAGGCCTCCGGGGAGAGCTCCGTCGGCATAGAGATTTCCGGCGAAGCCGCAGCAGAGCCCGAAGCCGAAAAAACTCCCGGCAAAGGGAAAAAAGTCCTTGTTTCAATACTTGTAATAATTCTCGCTCTTGCCGTTGCGGCAGGCACATTTTTCCTTGTGAAATATCAAAGAGACAAAAAAGCCGCCGAGGCACTCGCAAACACCGCGCCCGAAACGACTTCCGAGGAAACGACCGTTCCCCCGGAAATATCCAAGGATACGGTTCCGCTCTCTGTTTTTATGCGCAATGAAGCAGTTAACGGAATTGACAAGGACGACCTTGCGAGAGCGGCCGAGGACGCCGCAAGCGCCGCTTCTCAGGGTGACAATGCGGCAAACGAAAACGCTCTCCCCGAATACATTGTGCTCAACGGCGTAAAAACGGAGGCAAAAAAGGCACTCGCAAAAATTGTGGCCGCGGATGTGGACGACAGCTACAATTCCGAAGCCATTAAGGCAGATGCAGTTGCCGTTTATACATATTTGAAATACCGCAACACAAACTTCAACGTGAGCGGTCTTAATGCCGCAGAAACGGTGAGCGACAACATACTGAATGCCGTTTCGGAGGTATTCGGCGAATATGTCGTATATAACGGTCAACCGGCATTCACTCCCACATTTAAGCTGTCGGCAGGCAAAACCACCTCGGCAGACGTTGTTTTCGGCAATTCCTTCCCCTACCTTAAAACGGTAGACAGCGCATCCGATAAAAACGCAGACGGCTACAAAACGGAGATTACTCTGACATCCGGTGAATTAAAGGAGCTTGCAAATAAATTTGACAGCTCGATAAATCTCTCCGGATCCGCCAAGGACTGGGTAAAGGTTACAAAGCACGACGGCGCCATAAGCACGGGAGTAGGATACGTCGAAACCGTAAACGTAGGCGGTAAGGAAATAAGCGGATATAAATTCGCCTGTGAGCTTCTCGAAAACAAGATTCCGTCATACTGCTTTGCCGTATCCTACACCTCTTCCGGCGACACCTTTAAGATAACCTCATACGGCAGCGGTTTCGGTGTCGGTATGAGCCTTGCCGGTGCAAACAAAATGGCTGCCGACGGCTCGACCTACGCGCAGATACTCGCAAAATACTATCCCGGAACAAATCTTTCATAACACTTTTTAAACCGTCATATTTTGTATATATTATCAAGGGGGACATTTTAAATGGCAATATTAGTAACCGGCGGTGCCGGATTTATAGGCACCCATACCTGCATAGAGCTTATTAACGCAGGATATGAACCGATAGTGGTTGATAACTACTACAACGCAAGCCCCAAGGCGCTCGAGCGCGTTGAGAAAATAGTCGGAAAAAAGGTTAAGTTTTATGAGTGCGACGTTCGCGACAAAAAGAAGCTTGACTCCGTCTTTAAGGAAAATAAAATAGACGCCGTCATACATTTTGCAGGCCTCAAGGCGGTAGGCGAATCCTGTCACAAGCCGCTTGAGTACTACGATAACAACATCGGCGGAACTCTTGCACTCTGCGAGGTTATGAGAGACAACGGCTGCAAAAAGATTGTATTTTCCTCCTCAGCTACCGTCTACGGTATGAACAATGTTTCGCCGCTCACGGAGGATATGAAAACCGGCGGTACAACCAATCCCTACGGTACCACAAAGTATATGATAGAGATAATTCTCGAGGATCTCTATAAAGCAGACAACAGCTGGGATGTTACGCTGCTTCGCTACTTTAACCCGATAGGTGCTCACAAGAGCGGCCTCATAGGTGAAAACCCCAACGGAATCCCGAACAATCTTATGCCGTATATAACCCAGGTTGCAATAGGCAAGCTTGACTGCCTCTCGATTTACGGCAACGACTACCCCACCCGCGACGGAACGGGTGTTCGCGATTACATCCACGTGGTTGACCTGGCTCTCGGTCACGTAAAAGCCGTAGAGCAGCTGAAATCCTCAAACGGCGGCGTAAGGATTTATAATCTCGGCACAGGCAAGGGTTACAGCGTTTTAGATATAGTTAAAGCATTTGAAAAAGCCACAGGCGTTAAAATCAATTATAAAATCGCTCCTCGCCGTGACGGTGATATAGCTACCTGCTACTCCGACCCGTCAAAGGCTAAAAAAGAGCTCGGTTGGGAGGCAAAACGCGACCTCGAGGAAATGTGCGAGGATTCATGGCGTTGGCAAAAAAACAATCCGAACGGTTTTGACGACTGATATTTCTCCCCCGAAAAAGGAGGTAACACCATGAAAAACAAAAAGAGTCTTACAGTAGGAATCATTGTTGCTGTTATTGTCATTGCACTTATCGGCAGCATTGCCGGCAGCTACAACAATCTCGTAAAGCTGCGTGAAAACGTGACAAGCGCGCAGTCCGTGGTTGAAACACAGCTCCAGCGCCGCGCGGACCTTATACCGAACCTTGTAAACACCGTAAAGGGCTACGCTTCTCATGAGGAGGACGTTTTTACGGCAGTTGCAGACGCTCGCACGGCACTTTCGGGTGCCAAGACGGTTGACGAGCTGAATAATGCTCAGAGTCAGCTTGACAGTGCCGTATCACGACTTTTGGCGATAGCCGAAAGCTATCCCGATCTCAAGGCAAATGAGAATTTTATAAATCTTCAGGATGAGCTTGCAGGCACCGAAAACCGTATTTCCGTTGCGCGTCAGGACTATAACGACGCCGCAAAGGAATACAATACAAAAATTCAATCGTTCCCCGCATCGTTAATTGCGGGACTCTTCCATTTTGAAAAGGCGGATTATTTCACCGCAACAGCCGAAGCTGCAACTGTTCCCGCTGTGGATTTCGGTAAATAAGCTATGAAAAAGACGATAGGTGCAGGCGCACTGCTTGTTTCACTTTTGATTGTTTTGCTGACGGCTCTGCCGGCAGCCGCAATAAGCGAGCATCCGTTGCCGGCAAGCAGTTTTTTCGCCCCAAGCTTTACCGATGACAACAAAATGACCACACAATCTAGAGACGATTACCCGTCTCCCACAAGCGACTTTTTCGTCAACGATTTTGCCTCGTGTCTCACCGATGAGGACAAAAGCACCATACAAGCTCTCGGCGAGGAGCTGTACAAAAAGACAAATGCGCAAGTAGTAGTTGTCACGGTTCAAAGCCTCGGCGGCAGAGATATTGAAAGCTATTCGATAGGACTTGCGCGAGAATGGGGCATAGGCGATAAGGACGATGATTCCGGCGTATTGCTGCTGTTGTCCACGGGCGACAGACAGGTGCGAATTGAAGTCGGAAAGGGTCTTGAGGGCTCTCTCACCGACGGTAAATCGGGACGAATTCTCGATTCCTATGCAGTTCCGTACCTCAAAAACAGCGACTATTCCACGGGTCTTCGCGAGTGCTACAAAAAGCTCGTCGAGGAGGTTTATTCCGAATACGGAGTAGAGGGCTATACGAGCATTGACGACACGGACATCGGCGATTACTCCTCATCAGATTCCGGGAACGAAAAAATCGACCTCGCCGTTATTATTATAATAACGGTTCTGGTACTGATTACCTTGATTTTACCCGGCCGCATAATTCGCAAAGCAATTTATCACGGCGGCGGCGATCATCACGGCGGCGGTGGCTTTTACGGAGGCGGCTTTTACGGAGGCGGCTTCGGCGGGCATTCATCCGGAGGGTTCTCGGGAGGCTCGTCCTCGGGAGGATTTTCGGGCGGAGGCGGCGGCTTCTCCGGCGGAGGAAGCTCACGCGGATTCTAATATTTCACACATAAAGCTGTCGGAGCAGGGCCTAATCCTTTTCGGCAGCTTTTATTTTCCCCTGCTTTTGCTTTTCTGCATTGCCGCAAGGCTGGTAAAGCAATCAAATTAAAAGAAAGGTCGTGGCGAAATGAGAATGTATGACATCATCGATAACAAGAAGCACGGGAAAGAGCTGTCCTTTGACGAAATCAAGTTCTTTGTCGACGGATTTACGGACGGCTCGGTACCGGACTATCAAGCTTCGGCGCTGCTTATGGCCATATGCCTTAAGGGTATGAGTGACAGCGAAATATCAAATCTCACCTTATGTATGGCGCAGTCGGGCGATATGAACGATATGAGCAAAATAGACGGTGTGTCCTGCGATAAGCACTCAACCGGCGGCGTCGGTGATAAAACCTCACTTATAGTCGCTCCCATTGCCGCCGGCTGCGGTCTGAAGGTTGCCAAAATGAGCGGCAGAGGTCTCGGCCACACGGGCGGTACGGTTGATAAGCTGGAGTCTATTCCCGGCTACAACACAGCAATGGCAAGCGACAGCTTTTTTAAACAGGTAAACAAAATCGGAATTTCTCTGATAGGTCAGACCGGAAATCTCGCACCTGCCGACAAAAAGCTTTACGCACTTAGAGATGTAACAGCCACCGTGGATGACAGGGCTCTTATCTCTGCGAGCATTATGAGCAAAAAGCTTGCGGCAGGCGACAAAAATATAGTTCTCGATGTGAAATGCGGAAGCGGCGCATTTATGAAAAACGAAAATGACGCCGCGGCTCTCGCAAAAACAATGGTCGGCATAGGCAAAAGCTGCGGCAGAAACATCATAGCCGTTATAACAAATATGGACGAGCCGCTCGGCAGAAATGTCGGAAATGCGCTTGAGGTTATCGAGGCAGTCGACGTTTTACGCGGTAACGGTGACAAGAGCCTTCGCGAATTATCTGTTTACCTCGCCGCAAATATGCTGTCACTCTCATTCCGAAGGGACATAGACGAGTGTATTATAGAAGCGACAAATGCGCTTGACAGCGGCAGAGCTTTTGATAAATTCCGTGAGCTTGTTGAGGCTCAGGGCGGAGACGTCGATTATATAAATGATACAAGCCTCTTCAAAAAAGACAAATGCGTTCGCGACATATTATCGCCGTGCGACGGATACATCTTTTCGGCGGACACCGGAAAGATAGGCGAAGCCGCCGTGATACTCGGCGCAGGCAGAGAGAAAAAGGACGACAAAATCGATATGGCTGCGGGAATTGTACTCCGTAAAAAAACCGGCGAAAGAGTTAATAAGGGCGACGCTCTGGCAACGCTTTACACCTCCTGCGAAGCAAGAGCCGACAGTGCCGAAAAGCTGTATTTAAATGCAATTAAAATAGCCGACAATCCGCCCGAAAAGAAAAAGCTTATATACGGTACAATTAAATAATACTTTCCCCTCCCGGTTTCGGATAAAACCGCAATTTCGCGGCAAACTCATTATGACAGACGAAAACGGGGGGATTTTTATGCCGAAAAAATACAATACAATTATAATCGGCGGCGGAACGGCAGGTCTTACCGCGGCAATTTACACCGCTCGCCAAAATAAGAGTGTCGCGGTTTTTGAAAGCGGAATATTCGGCGGTCAGATAGTCGATTCGCCGAGAATAGAAAACTACCCGGGCTTTTGCGAAATCAGCGGTGACGAATTTTCTGATAGGCTGTTAAAGCAGGCGTTAAAGCTCGGTGCAGAGCTTATTAAAAAAAGAGCAGCCGCAATTAAGCTTGAGGGTGAGGACAAATATGTTATTTCTGCTGACGGCGAAAAAACTCAATGCGATAAAATTATAATTGCGGTCGGTACAAGACCGCGTCCGCTTTATCTTGAAAACGAACGTGAGCTTTTGGGCAGAGGCATTTCATACTGCGCGGTTTGCGACGGTGCATTTTTCAAAAGTAAAACGGTTGCCGCGGTCGGCGGCGGCAGCTCGGCTCTGCAAAGCGCAAGGCTGCTGGCAGAGCTTTGCAAAAAGGTATATGTGATTCACAGACGGAATGAATTTCGCGGCGAGCAAAGGCTCTGTGAAGAGTTAAAGTCCTTTCATAACATCGAGTTTTTGTTAAACAGCGAAATAAAAAAGATAAACGGCAAGACGAGGCTCGAAAGCGTTTTAGTTAAAAATAATCTAAGCGGTGAAGAAACGGTTCTTCCGCTTGACGGGCTCTTTGTCGCAATAGGCAAGGAGCCGCAAAACGAAATATTTGCCGAGGTCACAGAGCTTGATGAAAACGGATACATCAAGGCGGACGAGAGCTGTAAAACAAGCACGGACGGAATTTACGCCGCAGGCGACTGCCGCAC
>ULWM01053800.1_pt1 | contig 46758 bp, 28 predicted proteins | sample 1960331 | NCBI WGS metagenome assembly ULWM01 (sample SAMEA4835812, study PRJEB28245) | human gut metagenome | biome: gut microbiome; material: fecal sample | place: Denmark | collected 2008 | reverse complement strand
AGGTCTCGCCAGATTGTGCGGGATGGGACCGCCTGGGTGCTGCTTGCTTGCGGCCTACAGAGGGACTTGGGGACCGCTTGGGAATGAGTGGAGCATCAAAGGTCTCGCCAGATTGTGCGGGATGGGACCGCCTTACTGATACTTGCTTGCGAGCTGGTGATGGGCTTGCTCCTATACAAGTATTGGTGAATGTGGACATCTTCTCGGAGGGATTTGACTGCCCGGATGTGGAGTTTGTACAGTTGGCACGACCAACGTTGTCACTTGCCAAGTACCTGCAGATGGTGGGACGTGGATTGCGAGTAGCTAAGGGAAAGAAGAACTGCGTAATTATAGATAATGTGGGACTATATCGGGTGTTCGGGTTGCCTTCGCAAGTATGGAACTGGAATGCTATGTTCGAGGGAAAGCTGAAAGTTGGCAAGAGAAAGGAGACTCCGAAGGATAGAGAGTTTTTCCTGATGAACGAAAAGCAAGACGATATTCAGATTCATCCAGACTCGGAAATGATGATGGTGATGAGCCATGAAGAATTGCTCCAAACACTACAGTTTCGTGAGTTTGTAGATAGCAAAGGGGAGTTTGCCATCATCAAGCTGCCTGATGGAAAGATGACGGTAGTGAACCGACAAGGAGAACAAGTCTTGGAGCCAGGCGATTACTATGACATGAAGCTATTGGATGGCAACATCCTGTTCTACCGGCCTCGCAGAAAGGCGAAATGCTATTATGACCTGTTGGCAAAAGCTGTCATTGACGATGGCACTAACGTAGCAGAAGCTCCCCATGTTGTCAACATAAAAGGATGGGAGTTTATAGAATATAACGACATCTTCATGTCTCGAACCCAAGAAGATTTTTCTCTGCCCTATCATCCTTCACAATATGATTTTCTGAATTATGGGTACTATATGATATTCAGATTCAGACCTTCTGCTCCCGGTTGTCAGGTATGGTACTATTGTGAGGGTGATGAAGGGAAGATGCGCATGAGCAATGAAGAGAGCAGGAATGTATGTTTCCTGCGTAATGATTACGAACATGTGTATTGGTTATGTGCAGTCCTGTATGGTGAACGTATCGTTGTCATGGACAGCAAAGAGGACTACTACCTGGTGGATTCAAATTTGAAGAAGACTTATATAGGATGCAATCATCCAAAGAATGAAAATGAAGATTTGAATGTCGTGATGCCTCGCCTTGGCAAGAAATACTATCATGAGGCGATGTTACAAAAGAAGGAAATGGAAGCAAACGAGATGCTTCTTTTGCATGAGAAGTCAGAGGCTGGACATGTGGAATTGTATCAAGCAGGAAAGAAATGGGGTGTGAAGGTAGATGGTAAAGTTATCGTGCCACCTCTCTACTGCAGTATAGCGCAACCTGTTGGTGCCTATTGCGCCTTTGAAGAGATTCCCAGACATTGGGGCGTTATGACATTGAAAGGAAAAGTGATTGTTGATGCCAAATATGAGAAGGTGGAGATTCGTGACAATGGAATCGCCGTGGTAACAGGCATCACGGGAAAAACACAGACAATCAATCTTTTAAAGGTAAAAGGGTAAAAAAGTAAAAAGGTAAAAGAGTAAAAAGGTAAAAAGGATTTTTGCTTTTTGAAATGGCAATGAAGAAGATAAAGTTCAATATGAAGTAAAATAAAAGCCGAAACAGATAGCTGGATATAGCTTCTGGTTCGGCTTTTTTTCTTTATTCTTCCTTGATTTTCCAATCTCTGATAGTTCTCTGGGTACTGTCGAAGCTGATACCGATTTTAACCAGTCGCTTACCTTCAGAATGATAAGGCAACATGTAGCCTTTTTCGTCTATCTGAGCCAAAGCTTCTTCTGCACTCTTATCTACCTTCAGTTCGAAGACGTATATCGTATCTGGCATGTGCATTACAGCATCAGCCCTGCCAATGGCGCTCTTCACTTCCGTACGGATATAGATGTTGAGGAAACTGAACATCAGATAGAAGATAGTCTGATAATGCTTCTCGCTGTGATTCTCCAGATCGTATGGTATCGTAGCCATATAGGTGCGCATGTGTTCCAGTGCCGCCTCGATATCATTCCGGTAAACCGCCTTGCAGAACCCCAAAAGGAAGGCATTGTTGTCAGAACGGCGAGGATTCACATAATGGGGAATCAATGAATTGAGCAGTCCGTCGCGTACCTCTTTGTTTGGGATGCCCAGGGTATATTCCTGAAACATCGGCTCATATTTCTTGATGGTCAGATAGCCACTCTGGTAAAGCAATGGCAAGGCATCTGTCATTTCTTCTGTAGATTGGTCGAAGGAACTCAATACTGTCTCTTGACTCTCTAAAGTAGAAAGATTGACATGATACTTATCAAGAAGTTTCAAGAGGAAGGACGGCGTGCCGGAACCAAACCAGTAAGAAGCAATCTTGCCTGCATTCAGTGCCTTTACCAGGCTGAACGGATTAAAGATATCTTCTGATTTCTCGCTGAAATGATAACCGTCGTAGAATTGTGTCAGTTCTTTCAGGCACTCCTCATACGTCATATTCAGTGCTTCCCCCATAGCTTCGATGTCCGGTTTCATCTGCGTGGTAAGTTCTGTCTTGCTGATGCCGCAGATGGCTGAATACTGGTTGAACATGCTAATATTATCGAGGTTGTTGAGTCCACTGAATATGCTAGATTGAGGAAACTTGGTGATACCCGTGATGAAGGTGAACTCCAGGTATGGATCAAGCATCTTCAGAGGACTATAGAAGTTCTGCATGATGCGGCGGAGCGGTTGCAGGTTCTCTTTTTCATGCACTACGTCCAGCAAAGGGGCATCATATTCATCAATGATGACTACAGCCTTTTCGCCCGTCTTCTCGTAAGCTTTCTTCACTAGGTCTTTTAGGCGGAGGTTTGCATCCACCTGATGAGTCTTATACCCCCAAATAGTCTCCTGCTCTTCAAGCATATCAGCCAGATATCTTTCCAGTTGCTCTATGCTCATGTGCTTGGCACCGCTCAAGTCGAAATGAAATACAGGATGCTTCACCCAATCCTTTTCATAATCTGCAATGGTTAATCCTTCGAAAAGTTCCTTTCTTCCCTCGAAATAGGCTTGGAGGGTAGAGGCAAAAAGCGATTTGCCGAATCGTCTTGGGCGACTCAGAAAAACATATTTCATCCCTTTTTCTCTAAAATCCACGATGTATTTGGTCTTATCTATATAGAGATAACCTTTCTCGCGGATATCTTCAAAGGTCTGAATTCCTACAGGATATTTATTTACTATTTTTGCCATATTCTTACGCACTTTACGTTTTGTGCTGCTAAGGTACGAAGAAAATCTGAATTAGCCAAGCATAAATGCAAATATTTATTCTACCCGTCATCTTATTCTTGGTAACCTGGTTTGCCCCAAAGGGTATGTAAATCAGTAATATAAAAAAGCGGAGCGTGATTTCACAACCACACTCCGCGCAAACTTAAACAACCAATAAAAGAAATAGATTGATCGTTCAATTGTTATATCTGATGAAGAGTAGCTCTTGTTAGAGCTTTGTTTTTTTATCTGTCAGAAATATGTCTTATCTATTTTGAAGACATTGCTGATTAGCGGATGAACAGGAGTTCACGATACTTAGGCAAGGTCCAGAGCTCATCGGCTACAGTCAACTCCAACTTATCAATCTGATAACGGATTTCTTCCATCTTTGGAGCTACCGTGTCATGATAAGCTATCGCCTTATCGTGCTCATTCTCAATCTTGTTGGCCACCTTGCGGGCATTTACCAACTCCTCAACACCGGTCTCGATAATCTGAGTGCGCTCGGCAATCTTCTTGATGATATTGATGTTGCGGGCAGTCAACTTCTTGCCTTCCTCGTCACCGAAGATATCAATCATGTTCTCCACATTCTTAGCCAACTGGCTCTGATAGTGAGTAGCCACAGGTATGATGTGGTTCATGCTCAAGTCACCCATTACACGAGCCTCAATCTGAATCTTCTTGGTGTAGGTCTCCCATTTCACCTCGTTACGGGCTTCCAGCTCGTTCTTCTTCATGACGCCCATATCCTCGAACATCTTGATAGTGGCAGGGTCGAGATAACGCTCGAAAATCTTAGGACAGCTCTTCTCGCAGTCCAGACCACGCTTAGCAGCTTCCTCTACCCACTCATCTGAGTAACCATTGCCGTCGAAACGGATAGGCTTGCAGGTCTTCAAATCCTGACGAACGATGTCGATGATGGCAGATGTCTTGTCCTCACCCTTGGCAATCAACTCATCCACACGCTTTTTGAAGTCGGTCAAAGCTTCAGCTACAGCTGTGTTCAATACAATCATTGCTGATGCACAGTTTGCCTCAGAACCTACGGCACGGAACTCGAAACGGTTACCGGTGAAGGCGAATGGTGATGTACGGTTACGGTCGGTGTTATCAATCATCAACTCTGGAATCTCAGGGATATCCAACTTCATGCCCTGCTTGCCAGCTACGGTGAAGAGATCCTTCTTGTCGGCTTTCTCAATGTGCTCGAGAAGGTCGGTCAGCTGCTTGCCGAGGAATGAAGAGATGATTGCTGGAGGTGCCTCGTTGGCGCCCAGACGATGCGCATTGGTTGCACTCATGATAGAAGCCTTGAGCAAACCGTTGTGCTTGTATACACCCATCAAAGTCTCTGTGATGAAGACTACGAAACGGAGGTTATCCTCTGGTGTCTTGCCAGGACCATGAAGCAGAATGCCTGTATCAGTAGCGAGACTCCAGTTGTTGTGCTTACCGGAACCGTTGATGCCTGCGAATGGCTTCTCATGGAGAAGTACGCGGAAACCATGATGGCGAGCTACCTTCTTCATCAAACTCATCAAGAGCATGTTGTGGTCAACGGCAAGGTTGGTCTCCTCGAAGATAGGTGCCAACTCAAACTGGTTTGGTGCTACCTCGTTGTGGCGGGTTTTGCAAGGAATACCGAGTTCAAGAGCCTGGATTTCCAAATCCTTCATGAATGCCTGAACACGCTCTGGGATGGCGCCGAAGTAGTGGTCGTCCATCTGCTGGTTCTTGGCCGAATCGTGACCCATCAGGGTGCGGCCTGTCAGCATCAGGTCAGGACGTGCAGCATACAAGCTTTCATCTACCAGGAAGTACTCCTGCTCCCAACCGAGATTGGAAATAACTTTCTTGACATCTGGGTTGAAGTAGTGGCAAACCTCTGTTGCTGCTACGTTTACAGCGTGCAATGAACGGAGCAATGGAGCTTTATAGTCGAGTGCCTCACCTGTGTAAGAGATGAAGACGGTAGGGATACAGAGTGTATCGTCGATGATAAATACAGGAGATGTTGGATCCCATGCTGAATAACCGCGAGCCTCGAAGGTAGAGCGGATACCGCCAGATGGGAAAGATGATGCATCAGGCTCCTGCTGAACGAGCAACTTGCCTGAAAATTCCTCGATCATACCACCCTTGCCATCATGCTCGATGAAGGCATCGTGCTTCTCGGCAGTACCTTCTGTCAATGGCTGGAACCAGTGAGTGTAGTGGGTTACGCCATTCTCGTCAGCCCACTGCTTGATGCCTTTGGCTACGGCGTTGGCGATGTTACGGTCGAGACGTGCTCCGTTGTCGATGACATCTACCAGTTTCTCATAGACATCTGCAGGGAGATACTTGTACATCTTCTGTCGGTTGAATACCTTCTTTCCGAAGAATTCACTTGGTCGCTCGCTAGGAGCGGTTACCTCAACAGGCTTTCTCTTGGAAGCCTCTGAAACAGCTTCAAATCTTAAGTTGCTCATACCTTATATAATTTAAAATTTCTGATTTTCAATGTTTTTATAATCTGTTGGAACGTTTATTTTCCCAGCCATTTGGCAATTCTCTCCATGGCTTCCTTGCAGTCCTCATGCTCGCCGAAGGCGGTGAGTCGGATGTAGCCTTCGCCCGATGGACCGAAGCCGACACCAGGGGTGCAGACTACGCTGGCACCATAAAGCATCTCTTCGAAGAATTTCCAGCTTGGCGTGTTGTTTGGCGTCTTCACCCAGAGATATGGAGCATTCTCGCCGCCATATACTCTCAAGCCGAGTTTCTGGAGTTCTGCTCTCATGAAGTGGGCATTCTCCATATAGTAATTGATGGTTGCCTTCACCTGTTCCTTACCCTCTGGGGTGTAGATGGCTTCGGCAGCACGCTGGCTGATATAGCTTGTACCATTAAACTTGGTGCACTGGCGGCGGTCCCAGATAGGATTCAATGCCACTTCCTCACCTGCCAATGTCTTTGCCTTCAACTCCTTAGGAACGATGGTGTAACCACAACGCACACCGGTGAATCCGGCAGTCTTCGAATAACTGTGGAATTCTATCGCTACCTTTCTGGCTCCACGAATTTCGTAGATAGAATGAGGAATTGATGGGTCGGTGATATATGCCTCGTAGGCTGCATCATAGAGGATGATGCTCTCGTTCTTGATAGCATAGTTTACCCATTTTCTGAGTTCTTCTTTCGAGATGACCGTACCCGTAGGGTTGTTTGGATAACAGAGATAAATCATGTCCACACGGTGGTCTGGAATCTGAGGGATGAAGTCGTCGCTCTCATCGCAAGGCATGTAGGTAACATTGCTCCACTTGCCGTTCTCGAAGATTCCCGCTCTACCTATCATCACGTTAGAGTCTATATAAACCGGATAAATCGGGTCGGTAACGCCGATGTTGTTATCCCATCTCAAAATCTCCTGGATATTTCCCGTATCGCTCTTGGCTCCATCGTTTACGAATACCTCGTTGGCGTCGAGATGAATGCCACGTGGCAGGAAGTCGTTCTTGATGATAGCCTCTCGGAGGAAGTCGTAACCTCGCTCCGGACCGTAGCCTCTGAAAGAAGCCTGCTCAGCCATCTCGTCTACAGCCTTGTGCATCGCCTTGATGACGGCAGGGCAGAGAGGCTGGGTTACGTCACCGATGCCCAGACTGATTACACGCTGCTTTGGATGTGCAATCTTGTAGGCGTTCACCTTCTTTGCGATGTCGGCAAACAAGTAGTTGTTGGCCAACTTCAGGAAATGTTCATTAACTAATGCCATATTTTGTTTCTCCTTTTATTTGTGGTCATTATCGACCATTTGTTATTTAAGTTTGCGTTCTCTTTATTTTAATGTTGAGTGTTGAATGTTGAATGTTGACTTGGTGGGTGCAGTTAAATTCAACATTCAACATTCCACATTCAACACTCTAGAGACTTGGTGGGTGCAGCTAAATTCAACATTCAACATTCCACATTCAACACTCCCTATATTAACACTCCAACTGGATTTCTCCTTCAAAGGCGAATGCTGCAGGCCCCGTCATGTAAACATGGTCATCAGCCTCACTGTATTCTATTTCCAGCGTTCCGCCATCCATCACGATACTGCTTTTCCTGCCAGTACGCTTGGTAAGGGCTGCGGCTACGGCTGTGGCACAGGCTCCTGTTCCGCAAGCCATTGTTATTCCGCTTCCCCTTTCCCAAACTCGTGTCCTTATGGCGTCTGTGTCAGTTACTTGTGCAAATTCTATGTTGCATCTCTGGGGAAATGCCTTGTCTCTTTCCAGGATTTTACCATAGTGGGCGATGTCGATGGTGTCGATGTCATCCACGAAGGTAACGAAATGCGGATTACCCATGCAAACATAGGTGCCTTCAAATTTTCTGCCGTCAGCTTCGAGCACCGAAGGGCCTATGAATTGCTCGGGATTTTCAAGTTTGGGTTTCAGCATGTCTACTGTTACCGATTCCACAACTTCTTTATTATCCTGAAGATGAAGTTTCAATATCTTGATACCCGAAAGTGTTTCCAGTCGGATGGTGTCCTTTCGGGTCAATCCTTTTTCGTAAAGATACTTACCGATGCATCGGCTTGCATTGCCGCACATCATCGCTTCTGAACCATCGGCGTTGAAGATGCGCATCGAATAATCTGCTCTTCTGCTGTCTTGCGGCTTTCCGATGAGAACCAGTCCGTCGCTTCCTATGCCCGTGTGATAAGCACTCCAGGCAATGGCAGCCTTCTCTGGGTCAGGGATATCGTACATCTGGGTATCTACATATATATAATCGTTACCCGCTCCCTGCATCTTTGTAAAATGAACTGTTTCTTTCATCTGCGTTGTTCTTTATGTTTGAATACTCTTCTTTTATCTCTCATGTCTTATCTCTTTTGAGATTTGACTTTTTGCTAGTCTTTCGAATATTTCGATGACTATTTGTTTGATTTCGGTTGCAAAGGTACGACGATTTGTTGAGATATGCAAGAAAATAAATACAGAAATCTTGATTATTTTTCGCAATCTTACAATTTGTGTTATAAAAATGCATTCTGCCTTACAAATTGTAAGGAGAATGTGATAAGCCTCGATAAATTTAAAATATTCGATAAAAAGCAGAAACGAAATGTTTTTATTTTCTTTAAAATGCTGATAAAATGTATTAATTTTGCAGCCGAAAACGAACATAGTGTAAAAGAAAGGCTTGATTTGAATAGCAACCAATGAAGGTCCGTTTTCGAAAAGAGACAATCAATAGAAGTATTAACACATTATTAATTATTAAAGGATTATGAAGAAGATTGAGGCAATTATCCGCAAGTCTAGATTCGAGGATGTCAAGAAGGCGCTTTTAGCAGCAGACATCGAGTGGTTCTCTTATTATAATGTAAGAGGAGAGGGTAAAATGCGCCAGGCTCGCATTTACCGTGGTGTGATGTACGATACCAGCAGCATCGAGCGTGTGCTCCTGAACATCGTGGTTCGTGATAAGAATGTGGAGCCTACCATCGCCGCCATCCAGGGCGCTGCCCAGACCGGTGAAGTAGGAGACGGCAGAATCTTCGTGATTCCTGTACTCGATACGGTAAGAATCAGAACCGGCGAACGTGGCGACATTGCATTGTATAATGCTGAGAAAGAGGAATAATTTAAAATGTTGAATGTTAAGTGTTGAATGTTGAATTAGGCATTCTTACTTATCTTTAATAAATATTATTTAGTATTCTAATTTAACTATAAGATATTTTTATGAGCAGTTTATTATTGACTACACTTGATACGGGTAACACAGCGTGGATGATCATGGCAACCATCTTGGTGCTTTTGATGTCAATCCCGGGTATAGCACTTTTTTATGGTGGTTTGGTGCGCCAGAAGAATATTCTCAGCATCCTGATGCAGACGGTTTTCATCGTGGCAGTAGTCAGTCTGATATGGGTAGCCTTCGGTTATTCCTGGGCATTCTCTACAGAATATGCCGATTCGGGCAATCCTCTGGCTTGCGTCATCGGTGGTTTCGATAAATGTTTCCTCCACGGCATCGGCTTGGATGCCATCATGCCAACAGGCATTCCTGAGCTCACCTTTGCAATGTTCCAGTGCATGTTCGCCCTCATTACTCCAGCCTTGATTCTCGGTGCTTTTGCCGAGCGTGTGAAGTTCAGCGGATATGTACTTTTCACCATCCTTTGGGTTATCATCGCTTATCTTCCTATGGCTCATTGGGTATGGGGTGGCGGTTTCCTGCAGGAGATGGGAGCCATCGACTTTGCGGGTGGTACCGTGGTTCATATCAATGCCGGTGTAGCCGCTCTGGTCATGGCACTCTGTGTAGGCAAGCGAGATGATTATCGTGCGGGTCATCCTATCACACCTCACAACATCACCTTCGTGTTCATGGGTATGTCATTCCTCTGGTTGGGATGGTTCGGTTTCAATGCCGGTAGCGGATTGGCTGCTGATGGTCTGGCAGCCAATGCCTTCCTTGTAACTCATATCGCCACAGCTGCAGCAGCCACCACCTGGATGCTCATCGACTGGATTGTGAACAAGAAGCCAACTACGGTAGGTGCTTGTACCGGTGCTGTTGCCGGACTGGTAGCCATCACTCCTGCAGCCGGCAGTACCGATATTTTCGGAGCTTTCTGCATCGGTATCATTTCCACCATCGTCTGCTTCTTCATGGTAGCGGTAGTAAAGGAGAAGTTCAAGTATGATGATGCCCTCGATGCCTTTGGTGTTCATGGTATGGGTGGTATTCTGGGATCTATCCTCACCGGTGTCTTCGCCACTCAGTATGTAACAGGAGCCGAAGGTGTACAGGGTGCCCTCTATGGCGACTGGCATCAGCTTTGGATTCAGGTTGTAGCCACCGTGGTAAGCATCATCTACAGCGTAGTAGTTACCTACATTATCTTCAAGGTAGTAGATAAGAGTGTAGGTGTACGTGTTGACAAGCGAGTAGAGGAGGAAGGTCTCGACATTTACGAGCATGGTGAGAGTGCTTATAGCAACTAATTGCGAAATTCGATTATCAGCATAAAATTTAGGTCAATGGTGTTTCATTTTGAGGAATGAAACACCATTTTTTTTACGATAAATCCTCAACTTGCATAATGAAATAGCCACAACTTGCACAATGAAATAGCCACAACTTGCACAATGAAAATGCCACAACTTGCACAATGAAACGCTTAAGTTGTTGATATTCAATAACGTTATCCCCACCATTTTCCCTAAAAATTCCTATATATAATAATGTGTAAACTGGTCTCTTTTGGGATAATTTGGGGAAAGTTATCAATTTGCAGTTGGTCTGTGAACGCTGAAGGTTGATACTGTTTTGTCGGTGTAAATGTCGGTGTAAATTTCTTCTTGGCGGTAATAGTGGCGGTAATGGTGGCGGTAATACCGATGTAAATGTCGGAGACATGACGGTAACATGTCGGAAAGGAAAATAACTGAAAACCAATACGTTATCGTTTTATGGAAAGTTGGTTACCGACAATAAATGTCGGAGACTTTGTCGGTAACCATGTCGGAGACTTCAAGAATGGAGAAAAAGATTTGCCGGTAATGAAAATAACAGGTATTATAAGGTACGAAGGCAAGGTTCATGTCGGTGTAAATTAGCTCTAATTGTCGGTGTAAATATCCGAGTTCCAGAAAAAGTTAAGCACAATGCTGGGATGATTGTGCTTGAGCTTTTATGAATAACTATTTCTTGGATTGTTGCATTCTTTTGGAACGGTGGCATTTTTATCGTAACGGTCAGTCTCGTAATATAGCCGAAAAAGGTTGAACGAACGACCGCAAGAACGACCGCAACGACTGCAAGAACGACCGCAACGACCGCAAGAACGACCGTAAGAATGACTGCAACGACCGCAAGAACGACCGCAACGACTGTAAGAACGACCGCAACGACTGTAAGAACGACCGCAACGACCGTAAGAACGACCTATATTTTTAGTAAAGTTCTTTTTCGCCTTTCTCAGTTATTTTCCATTTTTTTCCATTCGATGATTTTACTATAAGTTCATCTTTAGCCATATTAACAAGAAGACGCCCTATTTTTCGTAGCTTTTCTTCACGAGTGTTGTTTGCGGGAAAAACATGTTGAAGGCTTTCAAATGCGTCTTTACGCCAAAATCCTATTTCGCCTGCGTTATGTGCCAATTGAAGCAATAGCTTTTGAATGCTGTTTTCTGCAAGCCCTTTTTCCTTAGTGTAATGACCTATTTGGTTTGTCAACTTGGCAACTTTTAGCGATATGGTATAATGATGTGCACGACCTTCTATCAAACCTTTATCATAAAGATGCTTGGCAGCTTCTTTGGTGATGGGATGATGCTTCTGTACAGCATCCAGCCAAAGACACTCCTTCAGTGATAAGGACTGGTTGCTCTTTAGCAAGTTCGTATATTTTTCATCTATCATCTTGCCATAGATGGTTACGCCTACAGTACGATGCTCATTGTCGATGTCGTAATCTGGCATTGGGAAGAAACGATTGCGTTGCTCTGTGTAAATCTTCTTGATTCCACGCCCCACAGTATCTATCATATTGAAGTTGACCATGCCTCGGCATAAGCATTCGTTGCGATAGTGGAATTGCGGACCTTTATGCTTCAATGCGTTTTCTATCGTGCCAGGGATGAAACTACCGCCATTACCATAATACAGCGTACTAGGACCTTCTACGAATACTATGCGCTGTTGCAAGGTGTAGTCTTGATGAGCGATGGCGTTATGTAAGGCCTCACGTATAGTGTATTCATCATACTGTTTCATCGTGTCAGGGAAGAGTGTTCCTCCTGGTAACTCACGCATTGTCTTGTTACGAATTTTGCTCAATACCTTATCGACGTTTAGGATGAAAGGTATTGTAAAGTGCTCATAATCTTGTACGATGCCTTCTTCATCTTCCCAAGTCCATGTGATTTGTGCTACCGCAGGATGGATCTTTTGGATAGATAGCGGTTTGCCCAGCAGGAGGATTGCAGCACGAGTGAGTTTGCCTTCTCGCATCATCATACTATTAGCCAAGAACTCTTCTGTACTCCACGTATCTATTTCTTCGGCAGGAATACTTGAAGAGTGTACTTTCTTGAACATGACTTTAGCTGTAGCCACAGCCAACTCATCCAAATCATTGATGGTCGCATTGGGTACAAGTTGGGCTGTCCAATCTGGTATTGGTGGTTGTTGGCGGATGGCATCTTGTTTGGCTTGGTTCAATGGTTTCAGACTTTCGCCATCACGACCATAAGCCACACCTTTCCAGTGCATCACGATATTGCGTGGCGATGCAGGAACTTGGAACAACAAAACACGCTTGCCTTCAACCTCAATAGGTACAATATCCCTAAAGATGAGGTTGTCTGTAGTATGTTGAGACATATCTTGTTTCAGACGGTTCAAGGCTACTTCACCATCTTTGAAACTGGTTCCAATGATTTGGTGTTTCTTGTCCCAAACACCGAAGACTATCCAAGCGAACTCACGTTCTCGCAAGTTTGCTTCATTGCTAAGGGCAGAGAAGTACTTTCCTAACTCGTCAACATCGAAGTTGTTTTCTGCCTTTTTAAACTCTACAACCTCATTTTCAGAGTGTTCCCAGAGTTGGCTGAAAATATCTATATATTTTTCCATTGATACTGTTATTTAGTTATTTATCCTTATATAATTCTGTAATCATCATTTGAAACTCATATGATGTTATACCTCTTTCTGTAAAGACTATGTTGATATTTACTTTAGACTTTGTTATGTCATCAAAGTTTATGTCATACTCAGACATGTTGTTTTTAATACCATTTAAACTACTATTGTTGTAGGTAACAATAAAAATATTTTTGTTGTCTGTCTCACCATTGATTACAGAAGTTAAATATGGCTTGAAATAGTCAGAGTCAGTAATACCAAAAGATTGACCAAAGAAAACAATATTTTGTGCTGTCTCTAAATCATTCTGTAAATTTTCTTTATTCTTTGTGTTGAAATTAGGATTATTTACTTTTATTATATGTGAAAGCAGTTCGCTTTGGGCAATACAGGAAGGCATCATGGAGTCAACTCCAAAGATTAAGTTCATAGGAATAAAATGACATAGCCCATAGTGTTTTGCCCAATCCAGTGGTACTGTTTCATTATGAATAAAGACAGGTTTTGTCTCTTTTGATAATTGGCAAAGATACCAAGGATTAGTATAATTGAATGTATACCAAATTGATTCATGTCCTTGGTCTGCTATCAGCATATTGTAAGCACATGAATTCTTGGTTATTTCAATTTTATCCAAATCGGTTAATTGGGGAAGATATATTCCCCAATGTCTTGTAATCATAAGCCAAGCATCGTTGATGGATTGGGCAAATTTTTCACTTGGATTTTTTGAATACTCAATTAGTTCTTCACGTAGTTTACCCTCTATATCATTCCATTGATTATCTCTTATCTTTTTTATTAGTGGGATATCTGCAATAGAACGAAATTCAAAGGATTCGCGAAAAGCTTTAAAAGTTGTATTTAAACCTAAGTCTATGTCAAATCCATTTCCTAAAACCATTAAGTTGTCCATAAAATTTCTATTTTAATTGTCAAATCCAAATTTATTCCATGCTTCGAGGACGAGGCGCTTGGTGCGGTATTCTCCGTACTGGCGTATCTCGTTGTCTTTCAGTACACGGAAGGTCTCGTTGATGCAGCCTTTACCACAGACATCTTCTGGGTCTAAGATATAACGGAGATCTTCAGTGTTGAGGCCATAGAGATGGGCAAAGATGGCATCAAGCTCGGCTTGGAGGATGGCTCTGCGCTCAGGATTGTAAATCCAAGGCTGTTGTGTCCCCAACTGTGGTAGCTCTGCTCGCTGCTCTTCGTTCATCTCATCCCATAACTCCGAAGCCCAGCCGTCCATGTCGTGATTGAAATAGCATAGCTCGGCTACGCGCTTTACAATCTGCCATTGCATGGCAGATGGGATTTGGTCGAGGGTGAGGATAGGAAGCTGCTTAACTATATATGTACTCATGTGATTTCCGCCAGCTTTTTGTCTTGTTACATAGTCGAAAACAATAGATGACATATTGCCTTGCAGCAAAAGTTCGGGCATACAGCCACGCTCCGCGTAGAGGAGCGTGGCTGTATTCCCAACGCCAAAGGCGTTGGGAATACGAGAAATAATAAAAGTACGAGCAACTCCAGATCGTCCAACATCTTTAAAGACCATAAACGACGAGTGTTTCCATTCCCACACAACCTCTCCTTTTTTGTTCTTTTTAATGAATTTATCTCTAACAATTTGTCTTTTTATCCAGTAAAAAGGAACGACATGAAAGTTTGTGTCTTGTAGCTCTTCTAATGAAGGCAATGGTAGACTAGCATTGTTTGGGTGTACTCCTTCTAAAGGGTTTATTCCATAATGATGGTTGTATAGATATAGCATCTTTCCTTCATAAAGAGGAGTGTATTCCTCACCTTCTGGTGTGATAAATTTATTTCCAATTAATGTAGCCCCTGCTTCTGTTAATTGAGCGTATGTACGGAAGAGATAAGAGTCGTTTGACATATGTATCATACTGCCAAACTTGATATTCCAAGGATTCTCTCCTGTGACATCATTCAAAAGAATACTAGCGTTGCGATAAATCTTGGCAGTCAGTTTTGCGTCACGACTAGTTCGGAATACAGGACAATTATAAGTATTCGGATTTAATCGTATTATGTCTTCTGTCTTGAGCGTATATAATCTGTTGGGATCTAAGAGGTGATCTAATCGTGTTAGATAGAAACCAGCTTTTACGGTTTGGGGGGTTGTTTGTGCCTTTCCTGCTGTTAAAAGGCAGAATTTTGTTGTACTATCTATCTCAAAGATTTTTTCTTTATTCTCAAAACAGAATAAACTATGTAGTCTGTTTTCTATAATCAGTTTTTTGAAGAATTCTTTGTTGTTGTCATTTGTGGCAATACCTAAAGGTAAAACAAGTCCCCATGCTTCTTTTGAGAATGAAAGGCATAGTTCTGCAAACATCGGATAGAGGTCGATGTCTCCAGTTGCAGTTAGGTCGAATCTGCCTGCAAAGCGCACGAAACGGCTAAGGCTCTCGGCATCGCTGAGGGCTTTAGTATATTCATCATATAATATAGGGTCTGTGCTTGGCAAGTCAGCAATGGCTTTCTTGCGCTGGCTTGCTGTGCCGGCATTCACAATGTCGGCACGACCATGACTTTCAAACCATTTCTTGTCTTCCACCTTAATCTTATCCCAAGGTGGGTTACCGCACATGACGTCAAATCCCTTATTGGCTGCAAACACCTCAGGGAACTCCACGCACCAATGGAAGAAACGCTGTTCATCAGCCATACGCTTTACTTCTGTCTTGAAGTCGGCAGAGAGCTGGCGATAGAAAGTAGGCAGTGGCTTGCCTTTTTCAAGGCATTCCATCGCATTAATTTCCTGAAGCGCACGCATCACGGTCTTGGTATATGGAACCTCTGCTTCCAGAAGCAGTTCTTTATTGCTGCCTCCATTATCTTTATAAAGTTCGTCTTTTTGAACAGTATGGTAAAATGCACAGGTATAGATGTCGCATGCACGGCGCAGACAATCTACTCGTGCAGACTCCATCAGCTCCTTCCAGCGTTCCTGTTTGATGATTTCTTCCTCTAAAGTATCTTCTGGTAAGTGGTTGATAAAGCGAATCTTATCAGCTAAGCCAATCTGGGCAGCAGACATATTCTCAACACCAAAGGAATCCTCCAAACCTAATGTAGGCTCATTATCTAAAGTTCCGTTTACTGCTTTTACGGCTTCCTGATTCATCTTCTTCAAAGCCTTCAATGTATCTTTGTCCTCTGCGGTCAAAGCCTTGTCTGGTACACCATCTATCAGCATCTGCAAGTCGGAAACTCCCAATACGGAATTACCGCAACGGATATGATGATCGAGGAATGAAAGTGGCTTGCCTGCGCAATAACCTTCAATCCACAATACTACTTTGCAAAGTTCTACGGCATCGGGGTTGTAATCTACGGCATAAACACAGCGGGAGATAACCTCACGAAGCGCCTGACGATAATCCAGCGAAGCCGGGTTGTCTTCACCTGTGCGGAGGGTACAGATATACCAGGCAATGGTGCGAGCCATCGCCAATACAATATGTCCGGAGCCACTTGCTGCATCACAAACCTTCATATTAAGTAATGCCTTTACCTTCTCTTCTGTGGTAGTCTGTGCAGCAATCTTTTCCTTGATGACAGGTTCGAGTGTAGTCTTGATAAGATTCTGTACCAAGTCTGGACGTGTATAATAAGAAGAAGTGCTTTGACGGTCTAAACCGCCAACGAAACCAAACTGCCAGTCGGAAGCGGCAACACCCAGCTGTACGAATGGGCGCATTTCGAGAATGCCTTCATATACAGAACCAAACTCCTCTACGTCGAGAGAGGAATAGTTGATCTTTACTTTCTGCTGACGCTCGTCTTCAAACTCGTTGAGAGCAGAGAATGCAGCGAGCAAATCCTTGTTGCTTACCTGGCATCGCTTCAGCCAATGCAGGGTTTCTGTGCCAAAGAGTACACCACCCAATGGCTTGATGCCCAGTTTCTCGCCAAAAGTATCTGGCTCGAAGAGATGGAAAGTATCCATCAATCCCTGCCATAGGTCGGAATACTGGCGTTGTTTCAGGTACGCTAATTCCGAGAGATGGCGCAGACGGCTTGCTGCATAGAACTTCTTGTAGATGTCCTGCCACTGGCATAACTGCTTGTAATCTGGAGCATCAGGTGAGTCGGGAATCTGATAAACCAATCCTCTTTCTTCGATGATAAACAGGAAGAGGAGACGGTAGATGAAGTGGATGAGTTCCTTGTTGAGTTGGGTTGCATCCATCGTTCCATTGGCGAAGGCTTCGCGCAATGCGTCATTACCTTCACCTTCTGATGTCAATACGGCATTTCCGATGGTTTCCATTGTGGTTTGCACGGCAAGAGACAAGCCATTGCGAATACGGTTGCCCGACTCGATGCTCATGTTAAACCAGCGTTCCATCACGCATGGCTCGTCACCACTTGTGCGGAAACGGGAAGCGTGAAGCAGACGGAACATCAGGCAAAACTCGGTGTATTTGTCTTCCTCCAGCATACGGCGGAGGTCAAACTCTATATAGGTGAGCTTCACCAGCTGTCCGGAGTTGCGGATGATTCGCAGGATTTGTCCGTTGCTGATGATGCCATATACATTCTCTGTGGCGTTGAGATATTCGAGCATAGTGGCATGAGCCGACTTCTTGCGCATGCCGCCTTTGGCACGATAGTCGAGTGAACACTTGTCCAGGGTATCAATGTTTCCGTCGGCACTGATACCCTCACCTATGATAATGAATGGCATTTTACCCAGTTCGTGGCAGGTATAGCTAATGTCGTAGTTGGTGCCAGCCACTTCTATATTGGTGGCCTGGCGGTCGAGTGAATAGCCTAAGCTTTGGAACAGTCGCTCCATCAGATCACGGGCACGACGGGTTCCGTATGGATCCTTGTTGACCAATCGCTCATTGTTGGCACGTTCCTTGTAGAAGTTCCAATCGTTGCGCAGGCTGCTCCATACGTAGTCTATGGCCGAAGATACGGAAATATCCATTCCGAAATCCTGGTCACGGTTGCCGTTGAGCGTGTTGTCGCGCTCTATGTTATGTAGGATGTCATCAGAGAGGAGATGACCATATATATGAATACTTGTATAGTCCATAATGAATTAGATATTTATTTGTGGCACAAACAGATAAGCAGCAATCACATCCATTGGCAATACAGGTTCTACCACTTGGTACTCTGATGCCTTCAGATAGGTGCGATACTTGGCGAAAGCTTCTACCAGATGTGAAGCTCTTTCCAGGGCTATCTCATCTGTGTGTTGGCGAAGTTCTGTCTCATTGTTAATCCAACGGATGGCATTTGAAAGAAGAGTCTTCTGTGTAGGCAAGTCCATATCGTCAGATGCCATTGAGTGCAGGAAAAGCTGTTTGGCTTCTTCCTGTGTAAGGAAATCGTGGTTTTCTATCTTTCCACGATAGCCCACAAATATCATTTCTTCACCCACCAGTTCTCGGTTCACTATCTTTTTGTCACGGATAACACTACGAACACGCATCAATAGAATGGTAGTTCGTTTCTTCACTTCTGTTGTTGCCATTACCAAAGCCCGGCATGCTCCCAATTCGCCACCATTGACGGAATCGTTGACAACGGCACGGCTCAAATCCTCTACGAATGTATGGTTGCGTCCTATATACATATAATGCTTTGGAGTTGGGGAAGCAAAAGATATGCGCACAAGCCCTTTGGATGTTGCCTTGTCGGCGAAGTAGTGGCGCAGATTTGCAGGTAACTCCAGGAGTTGGAAACTGTAACATAAAGGTATATCGTCTGTATGAACGTTTACACCGACATGCAATAGTTGCTCAATTACAAAGTCACGGGTATCTTCTACACCTCCAATTACAGATTTGGCTTCTTCCAAGGATGCAGTCAGTCGGGTTGGATCCATCTGCTTATTGTTATGAGCGAAGTAGGTGTGAGAAATCTTCTCGTTCTCTTCCATCTTTTTGAGTTGAATCTCAAGTTCCTCTTCCTGCTGTTTGTTCCATTCCGGGTCGTTATCGAATAGGGACTGCTCCATATAGTCGGTTCTTGTAGGAACCTTGGCATCGAAAATTCGCTGCATGATGTTTTCCATCAATGAAGCATCATTGTCTGCGATAGGCAGATAGACACCCAGCTTCTTGCGTATCTCTTCCTGCTTTTTGTATAAAACATTGAGCACTATATCGTCCACCGGGTTGTTCTTGGCATGAAGCGTGGATATAAGGACAGCATTGGCAGTTTGTCCGAAGCGGTCGATACGGCCATTACGTTGTTCCATGCGGTTTGGGTTCCAAGGAAGATCGTAATGAATGACAGCCTCAAAACCTTGCTGCAAGTTGACACCTTCCGAGAGGCAGTCGGTACAAACCAATACATGGCGGTCTTCTTGTGCCAAGGCGTCGATCTTCATCTTGCGTTCCTCATCAGCCAAACGACTGGTAACCACACCCACAACTACCTTTTTGAACTTTTTGTTGCTTGCGAGCTGGTCTGTGATGTATTTGCCAACATACTCTGCTGTTTGGATATATTGGCAGAATACGATAGGGTTCATGCCACTGTCAAGAGAGAACTTCACAATATCAAGAGCCTGTTTCACCTTTTCATCACCATCAGTTTCCTTGATGTGTTCCAACTGCTTGATGAAGCTGTGGAACTCTTTCTTGTCTGTAGCGCTGGTTGTTTCTAATGCTTCAGGAACAACATCGTCGGCATTCAATAAATCCTTCAGAGGATCATTGAATATATATACCTGCTCGGATTCGTCTTCAGTATTTGCTGATGATGAATCTTCTCTCTTGTCTATCTTGTTTTGCAACATGCTGATACCAGCATCAGGACTTGACATTACTCCACGCATCAAGGCCAGAAGATCCCAGTAGATATAGCGTTGCTTGCGTTTGTCTGCTCCCGATACTTTCTGGATGCCATGCTTTACATATTCAATCAGATGCCCCAACAAATTGCGATAATCTGGAGTGAAGGAGTATTCATCCTTGTCGATTCGGACACGCTCAGGGAAGACGATTTCATTGCCTAGATACTGCTTGATATCGGCACGTCGGCGTTGTACGAAGTAATGGGACAGTTCCTCGCGCTCTGTAGCGGTTTGAAGCTGGTAGTTCTCGAACTTAGAATTCAATAATCCGATAAGGGACTGAAACTCTTCGCTTTGACCGCTATGAGGAGTAGCTGTCAGCAAAACCAATTGCTGCTCAGGCTTATTGGCCAAGTCGCTTAACAAGCGATAGCGCTGTTGCTGATATTTGTTGGCACCAGTTGGCTTGGCGCAAGTATGGGCTTCATCAACAATCACGAAATCCGGGCAATGGTCGAGGAAGATATTTCGCTTATTGCCTTGTTTCACATAATCAATGGAAATAACCTGATAGGGGATATCACGGAACACATTCTGGTCTGGACGCAGTTTTTTCTCCAAACGGCTGATGGTAGAAGAACGGATAATCTCTGCGTCCAAGCCAAACTTGTCCTTAATTTCATTTTGCCACTGCTCGCAAAGATGTGGCAAGCATACTACTGCGAAACGGTTAATTTCGTGGCGGTCGAGTAATTCTTTGGCAATCAATAATGATTCCAGGGTCTTTCCAATACCAACGTCATCAGAGATGAGCAGTCTGATCTTTTCTTGTTTGAGTGCAAGAATCAGCGGAACCATCTGATATGGACGTGGCTCGAAAGATAGTTTTCCAAGACACTGGAATGGACCAGCTATATCTCTGAATGATAAACGGCAAGCGTTATAAAGCACCTTTGCAGATGCCTTATAACTGTTTTTCCCGATGTCATCAGCTGTAGGCCGACGAAAATTGTAGGAATGAATCTGTAGTTCATCCCCATAGAGAGGAAGGTAGAGACCGATGGTTTCGGCATCTGTACCTCCTAATGGTTTTATTATCATAAGTTCGTCCTCTCCTGATTGCTGAACAACCCAAGGACGATTTCTGAATTCAATCAGTGTACCAGTCTTGTAATCCATGTCGTTTATTTTACTGGGGTGAATATATCTGAATATTGATTGATGAAGTCTGCTAGTGGCGTTGCATAATGCCAAGCCAGGACTACGAATCCTGCATCTTCGAGTACTTCTCTCTTCTCTTGATCGTCTTGCTGAATCTCAGGGCGGTCGTGTGGCGTTCCATCACAGAATATGACGATACGGTCGCCATACATGAAGTCAGGCTGTACGTAATACTCCTCTGGAAACATCGGCTGTGCCTTGTCTGGCAAGCGCAAGTGATGGTCGTAAAGATACTTCAAGAACTCATATTCAGTAGAGCTGTTGTGGTCTCTTGCGGCTTCCAAAGCAGCATACTGCTCGTCGTAACCAAGGGATTGCCCTGCATGGTGGGTCTCTACTTTAGCTTCTTGCATCAACTTCAATGTTCTATATATCAGTCTGATATCTATCTGCTGATGATATGGCTGATTATAGTAGTTGAGCAGATTGGAATAATCGGCAGGTGTCAATTCGTTAATCTCATCCTGTGTCAATTCCGGTTTGTTGAAGCAAATCTCGTATGCTCTTTTTACGACATCCCTATAGGCTTCCGGCTCATGCACAAGACGGCTAAGCACACCCAAAGATCCCTCTGCATTTTCATAGATGAGGATATTAGGGGTTGTTCCTTCTCCCATCACTTCTGCGCCCATTTCGCTTCCCTCTATTTGGAAGACATCCTCGATAGCCTGCTTGAAGGCATAGAGGAAGGTGCGGACTGCTTCTTTCCGGTCTAAAAGCAATGCTTTAAGCGGTTGGATATATATGGCATTGGCAGTTGTTTCCGTGAAGAGTTTGACAAACTTGATTCTGTCTGCTTCTTCTGGATTCTTGTCTGCTTCTTCCTGAATGCGTGAAAGACGTTCGTTGCTAATCCAATCGCCTGTTTTTGTGTCGAATGCAAACCCATTGGCATTATCATCGTTACGTGATTCCAATATATAGGTAAGTCGGCATGAAGGGATATAGCGAATATTTGCCAAATGCTCACCATGAGGTGACTTCAGTTCGCACTCGCTGATAGCTCTTGGATCATCACTTGCAAAATAGGTCTTTGTCTTATAGTACTTGCGGGAACGCTCTTCCTCCTGACAAGTAATCTTTTCCGTTTCTGCAGCTACCATGTCCTGAGCCTCAATGCACATGCCTGGGATTAGTTTTGCCACACCATCAAGAGACTCACCTGTGATGATATCTGTGTGATGGGTGGTGTTTTCCTCGTCCTTATATACAACCCCAGTCTTAGGATTATAGAAGAACTTGTGAGGAATCACCTCTGATAGTATCTGCATTCGGTTGATGCGGAACTTTCCACCATTATTATATATAATGTTCTGCGGACCGAATTCACTTAGTGCAAGACGCTTTGGACGGCTTAGATATTCCACTTTATCCGACTTGTATTGTAGCAGTGCACGTTGTGGCAACTTGGTAAAATTATAACCCGGCAAGAAGCCTTCGCTGGCAAGATAACGATATGGATAGAACTCGTTTTCTTCTTTATTCTTACCTTGGTTAACTCCCAACAGCATATCTCGGAGACTTTCACCACGCAACTGCTTGATATGGGCTTCCCGTTTCTCCTTGGAGTTTTCGCCATAGACGCGGTTGTTGATGACAAGACTAGCTTCTTCTATTTGAGTTTGGGCTTGCTTGTAGAGAGAACGCCAGCGGTTGAGTGCCTGGTCGAAATCATACTCATAGTTAGTGAGGATGTTGTCAAGCCAATGCTCGGTAAACCAGATGGGTTGTTCTGTTTCCATCCGGTCTTTCAGGAAGGTATCATTCATGATTCGTCTGAAAACCGACTTGACCTGCTCCTTGCGTTCAGGAGTAAGTTGCAGGGCAACACGGACCTCATCCTTTAAAGTGATGTAGTTGATATCTTTATAATCTACCAAATCCTTGATGCCATCAGAAAGCTCAGTAATAGGACACAATGCGAGAATGGTAGAGTGGAGGTGCGTGCGGAACAGTTCTTCATTAACTAATTCCATTCTTGGAGCCTTCACTTCTCCTTTGACCATCTTTTCTGGATGGGTCAAGTAATAATTCTCATGTGAGTTACGTGGACGGCAATAGGTGTAAACCAGTGCAGCTTGTCCACTTCGACCTGCTCGACCTGCTCGCTGGGTATAATTGGCAGGAGTAGGTGGTACATTGCGCATACCTACAACAGATAAATCCTTGATGTCGATACCTAACTCCATCGTAGGAGAGCAGTAGAGAACTGGAAACTTTCCTTCCCGGAAATCCTGTTCTCTATTTTCGCGGTCTTCCTTGGAAACCTGTCCTGTATGGTCTTTAGCCTCCAGACATACATCTTTAAGAGGAATGTTTTGATAGAACTGCTGGAAGTAATGGTTTGGTTCTTTATCAAGCCAATTGCCTCCCTCTAAGATGCGATAGCGTACCAAGTCACGGCGTATATGTTGCTTATCGCCAGCTTGCCATAGGATACTGCCATAATCGAGCTGGTAGGTTCCGTTTTCGTGTATGATGAAGTTTGACAAAGCTTCGAATAAGCTTGTCATATAATGCGTGTACTCTTCTTCATTCTTGATGGTACGTCCTGTATTCTTCTCGATGTAGTCACGAATAAAGAAACCAAGCTTGCTTCTATAGCCTCCACTTTCCAGATTATATGCATTGCGTCTGTGAGGATTGGTGATAAACAACTCGTTTGCTTCGTCAATAGTGTCGCTTTCATCAAGTGTCCATGGGGCTTTCAGATTCTCTCTTACAGCTTTGCTGGTATCTTTTACGGCTTGAATCGTTCTCTCGCTGCTATAGATGCAAAGTTTGTGGCGCAGGTAGTCGAGGATTTGAGTAATGAACTCTTCTTTTTGTTCATCATCCAATCCTTCCAGTTCTGGTATATCGTATAGACGGTCAGAATTGTTTTCTCCAGTAATCTCATCATGAAGATATTTGTAGCCGATGTTCAGCAATGCGCAATCTTCAAGATTTGGCATAATCACAGTCCAGTTGCCGGCAAGGTCATCATAGATGATGGTGGAGAGATAACGTTCCATGATATTCTTCATGTCATAGGCACGACCACCACGAAGTCCTTGTCGTATAGAATAATCATTTACTTCCAGATGAAGATTATCCAGTACCATTCTAGCAATCCTTGTATTGTCTATAGGCTCAGTGGAATCCTTGATTGCATTCCAAATGGCTGAGCGTATTTTACCAATGCGGATAAAGTCATTGAAATGGCCTGCTTGCAATGCGGCATCCTGGCGTGCATCGACAAAGGTTAATACCTTTCTGTCGTTTTGCTCAATACCCATTTTCTGCATGAGGATAATATCCTCGTATGACAATACGGTTGTGGCAGTACTTCTACCTTCACCACCGATTCTTGACAATTTTGAATATTCTGATTGCTTACCTTTGTAAACCACACGAGCTGTTGGGTCGTACATGAGTGGAGATGGTACGAAAATAGCCTCAATGAACCCCATGTTATCGAGTGGCTCGGTTGGACTGTAGGTGCCTGATTGAGTTACGTAAACTTTTTGTGGAATACGTGACTCGTATGTTTTCTTCAGCTTTCGTACTCCCTTTTTGTTTGTGGTGTACCAATCTGATGGAATTTCCTCAGAATTTATGTCAAGGATATAATCATTTATATTTTCTCCTTTATGAGGAAGGACGATGTAGCCATCATTGATATCGCTATCACCATCACCTGATGCATAGCCATCAAAGTTTCTTGGCATAATCAGACTGCCATTGATTTTGACGACATAGAATTCGTGACCGCTTAGACGACTGAATACGACGGGATAGTACATAACTTTTGTGTTGCCATGTGATAGCTCCTCACAATAGAGTTTTTCTTCTACTGTGATTTGTCGGTTGTCTTGTTCGCCTATAGTAAGATATACGTTTCCTGTTTGAGGAATGAACTGATGAACTTTATACGGAAGTACCGATACGCCTTTCTGCTGGTTTAGGAAATTGCACCAGTTAAGCACTTCTATGATATGCTTTTGGCACTTTCCTTCTTCTTCTCCAGTTTTTATACTCAGTTGTTTAGCCATATCCTCTATAGAGATAGGCTTCCCTCTAAAATATTTGTTTTCTTTTCTGTTGTAGGCAAGTGCAATACATTGTTCTATCCAAATAGCTGTAGGATATTTTATTGCATCATGAATATCTGCTGAATGTGGAACTGGGTTGTTGATGCAAATGCGCAATTCACCATCAGAAGGTTCATCGTCAGACAATCCTATGGCAAGAGTTTCGTCTATTACTTGTTCTTTTGTGTATGAACTTCCGAATATGCATGATGCAACTTCGGCAACTTTTTCTCTTTGCTGACTATAAGTCATACTGTCATCTGCAACCATTGTGGCTGACGTTCCGAAGCAAAGTACTTGACCTGTTGCCAAAGATTTAATTCTGCGTATCAGGAACGAAACATCGCTTCCTTGCATTCCACGATAAGTATGCAACTCATCGAATACGAGGAAGTGAAGGTTTTCCAAAAAGCATTTGCGTAAGTCTTCTTCTTTGCCAGCACGAGTCATGAGTAATTCCAGCATCATATAGTTGGTTAATATGATGTTGGGAGGTGTTTGCTGCATTTTTCTGCGCGCTTCATCGTTTTCCTGTCCTGTGTATTTGCCGAAAGTGAAAGGACATGAACGACCAGTTCTTTCTTCGAACTCAGCTTTATATCGGCTTAATTCTTCAGCTTGCGAATTAATGAGGGCATTCATCGGATAAACGATGATAGCTATAGTCTTATCCTTGCATGCCTCTTCGTGAAGTAGAACGTAATTGAATATAGTAGCCATGAAGGTACGTGATTTTCCTGAACCTGTACCGGAAGTCACGATGAATTCTTTGTCTTGACAGCCTAACTCTATAGCTTCTTGCTGATGCATGTAAAATGGCTTGTCGAAGAAAAATTCCAAATCTTTATGGATAGAGAGCCCCTTGGCAATAAGTTCCTGTACACCTATTCCCTTCTTGAAGTTTGGATTGAATTGAATCAAAGCCTTTGGCCACAGCTTTTCATTTTTGATGGAGTCGCTGACCTTTTCCTTGATTCGTTCATCCTTTATGGCAACAAAACTCTCCAGGTAACTTTTGTAGCTGCCTTTCAAGTTTTCATATAATTCAATTATATTCATACTCTTTAATCTTTAAACAGCTACAAAGATAATATTTTTCTTTGAAAACAGGGCATATATTCAGGAGGAAAGTGTATTTTCTTTGTGATTTTTTTTAGTTTAGAGTGAAAAACTCTATGTATGGGGGATAAACAAAATATTAGTTGTGTAAACTTAATGGATAGTTCGCCAAACTAGGTGATGAAATACTGTTGTTTATAGGCGAGTTTATATTTGATGCTAGTTCTAATCGTACCTTTATGGAATTAATTCAGAAGTACTGATAGCTTTAGTATTATACCGCAATCTCTAGTTATAAGTGTTCATAATGTGTCTCCTCCTGCCACAGCATTCGTCTCCTCCGGTCACTGCATTCGACTTCTTCAGCTATCGCATTCGTCTCCTCCAGCCACTGCATTCGACTCCTTCGGCTATCGCATTCGTCTCCTTCAGCCACTGCATTCGACTCCTTCAGCTATCGCATTCGTCTCCTTCAGCCACTGCATTCGACTTCTTCAGCTAATGCAGCCGTCTCCTTCTGCCAACTCAGCCGTCTCCTTCACCTAATGCAGTCGACTCATTCAGCTAACTCAGTCGTCTCCTTCAGCCACCGCAGCCGTATGTGTCAACTCAATGAAGTAGATGAACTCGTGAAATGAAGTAGATGAACTCGTGAAATGAAGTGGATGAGTTCGCATAATGAAGTTCATGATTTCGGCACAATTGCCAATACATGCGAATGGTAAAGCAAAAAGTGGTTTACTCCTACCTTTATGATTCTTATACGAAAATGTTTTTCTGTTTATATTGCCACATCTGTCACCAATGCATTTAACTCTCTGATTATAAGTGAATAATGCGTGGCAGTAAGTGGTATTTCTGTTGCCACCTAATGCCACGCATTGCCACACTCTTTTTATGAGAGAATGAGATGAAAAGTGAGTAGGTTATTTCCTAACTACCAGATACTCAGTACCAAATCTTGTTCTTCGGTTCTTCAAACCTTCAATATTCTGAAGCTCTCTGCCCAATTTCTGTATACTCGAAACCTGGAGAGATGAGCCGAATTTCTGCTTCAAAATGTCGAAAATGGCGGCTGCCATCAGATATTCGCCATTTTCCGGGGTACTTGCAGGCTCGAAAACCTGCAGAAAACATTGCTTGATAGGGGAAATCTGCTCAAATTGTCTGTTATGTTGCATAATGATGGCGGTTTCCTTGGCGTCGAAATAAGATTTTTCGCCACGCTCCAAAGCTTGCATCGCCTGCGCATAAAGTTGCTCATAGTTCAGTCTGCCACTCACATCAATAGGTCCCGTCAGTTCTACTCCCAGGAAACGGCGGTTGCCGGATGGGTCGGAAAGAATATCGGTCATGTTGCTCGTGGCGATGAAGGAGGCTAGACGAGGAAATTCCTGTACATGACTTCCGTATGGCGGCTTGATTTTCACCGTTGGCAATTGCAGCAGATTCTTCAGAAATCCCTGCTGCACCTGTGGCGAAATCTGATTGAACTCATCGAGATTGATGAGCAGAAATTGTGACATCGCCTGCAGAACCTGACGCTTTTCTGAGAGAATCATATTGTCGGTAAAGCCCCACGATAATTCGGTAGGGATGAGACGGCGGCAGAAGGTGCTCTTGTTGTAACCTTGCTTGGAAATGAGCAGCGGCATGGTACTGTTGCCATATTGACGGCGATACATGCCGCGCCACTGGTCAACCATTCCCAGAAACCAGGTGTAAAACCAGTCTTCCCAATAAGGATTGTTGGTGGGTACGGTTCGTGCCAGGGCACGGATGCGGTCCTTGCCGTCCCATTTTCCCAGACAGTCATAGAGATAGGACTCTATTGGGCTGTAGTTTCTGATGCGGTCTGACTCTAGAAAATTCCTTACATCCTTGATGCTTACGTGGATGTCGGCTATCTGAACATCCAGCGTCATGCTTTTCTGCACACGGGCATCCACCGGTCTGAAATCGCCAACCCATGAATTGTTCGGGCGGTATTCGGTATATTTCATCACGGTATTGTAACGGAACTGGTACCGACTCTCCAGGTATCTGATCATCTGCAGAATTTCGGCACGGCCTTTTCTGCCTGAGGCTGATTTCTCCGTCTTCCTGTCTTTGGAATGGGTATCGTAAGCGGTGCCCACTATCTGGCGGAGTTTCTCTTCTGTCACATGTCCCCAGTTGTTGCGGCGGATATGGATGAAAGCTTCTTCTTCGCTGAGGCCCATGTTGCAGAGCTTGATGGCGATGGCTGAGAAACCGGCAAGGAACCGGTCTTCATCGTTCTGCCATGAGATGTTGGCTTTTTTCATCTCTTCCTTCGTCTCTTCTGCTGCCTTGCGGTAAAGAAACTCATAGTCATCGTATGTCTTCAGATCGTCTACATTCTTAGGGGCTGAGGCTACCTTCTTCATATTTTGGGAGATGCGCATCGCCACTGCCTTACTGTTATAATAAGGAGAGGCATCCAGCGTAAGCATGAAGTTGGATGCCAATGATGGTTTTTCGGCTTTGATGGTTGCCTGTACCTGCGACTGGTAGAGTGTCTTTACCTGTTCGTAGGCAGACTGGTAGAGTAAGTCGGCGTCGGCTTCTTTTGTCGGGATTTTTCCTTCTTCGTTGCAGATGCTTACGAGCACGATGAGGCTTCTGCCGTCGGCTCCTTCGAAGGCAGCGAAGGTCATCGGCAGCAGACTGACCGTCTTCTTGAGGGCATCTTTTTCCTGGTCCGACATGAGGTTGATGAAGTGGAGCATCACCAGCCCGTTTGATTTCTGGAAGACGAGATTGCCGCTTTCATCCTTATTGAATTCTGCGGCTGGATAAACGTGCTGCCATTCCTTGATGCCTTTGTAGTACTGGTAATCGGCCTCCATGAGCGGCACACTCATTCTGAAATTGGTGACACTCAGCTTGGCATCATCTTTAGCGATGCGCTCCAGAAACCGTTCTACGGTTTTCGAACTGACCATCAACTTGTTCTGCTTGTTGATTCTTGTAATAGTAAACTTCATATTTCTGCTAATTTGTTGATAGGGTGATACTTAGGGCTGCCGATGGTTTTGCCCAGCTTTGCCCAAGGCGTTGGGCAAATGTGCCCGACTATGCCGGTCATTCGTGACCTTCGTGTCGGTCATCCGTGCTCAATTGAAGCAATAGTTCCATGAGTTGTAAACATCTCCTTTAGCGAAGTAGAGTCTGACTAAATCTGCTTGTGTCATTGGTTTTTGGGTTAAATGTGTATAAAGTGGTTTCACAGGAGTCGTAAGCTTCTAGGTGGAATCGGCAGGAATTTTTCCTGTTGGTTGCAAAAATACAAAAAAATGTTCGAAACCGCAAGCCTTTTCCTCCACTTTTTTAATGTTTTTCTGCGAAAACAATAAGTATTCCTCTGCTTTTTCGCTGAGAATCCCCCATTTTTCGCCCGAGTGTGGCAATAGGTGGCAATAGGTGATAATAGAAAATGCCCTTATTGCAACGCTTAAATAGTTAAAAAACAATTGGTTAACTTGAAGTGTGGCAATAGTGGCATTAGTTTTAGAAAAACTTTCTCATACATAGGCTTTCCTTTTTTACTAATAAATGTTATATTCCCACCATTCCTTTCCCAAATCATTTGTTTTCTCCCGAATTTACAGTACTTTTGCAGTAAGTATCTGATTAAAGATTAAAAGTGAAATTTAAAATAAGGTATAGATTATGCAATACAAGAATATCATATTCGATTTAGGTAATGTCCTGGTGAAGCTCAATCCGGAAGGATGCATCGGGGCTTTCAAGGCGATAGGACTGGGGGAATAGGCTAATCCGAATCCTCAGAGTGAGGGGATGAAGCTGATGAGTAAACTGGGTGTTGGAATGATTACCACCGAAGCATTCTGTGATGCATCCATACCTTCCAGAACGCGAAGTTCGATGATTGGCTTTCACTTCGATTCTGACGGAAATGTCAGAATCGAAGCTTTTATTAAAAGGCATCAGAATGATTTGTCAAATGGTGTCAGGCAGGCATAGAGCGGAACGTTGATCATCCAGTCTTGATCCTTATAGGGAAGCATGGAGTAGCGAAGTCCCTTCAGTTGCGGATTGTTGGTGATGAATGTTCTGAGAGATTTCGCCTTAACGTTCACCTCTGCCTTTACTTCTATCGGTATAACCCTGTCGTGCCATTGGGTCAGGAAATCAATCTCTATTGTGGAGTTATCCACAGCATGATAGTATAATGGAATATCCAGGCTTTTCAGCTGGGTGAAGACATATAGTTCTGTAAAGGCACCTTTATATTCTGAGAAAATGCCATCGCCCACCAGCATCGATTCTGCTGAAGTCTCTGCCATCGCTCCCATCAGTCCCACATCGAGCATGAAGAGTTTGAAGGCGTTCAGGTCTTCATAGAATTTGAAAGGGAGGCGTGGGGTATTGACTCTCTGAACCTTATATGCCAGTCCTGCATCTATCAGCCATTGGATGGCCAGTTCGAAATCTGCGGCTCTGGCACTTTTCTTCACGGCTCCATAGATGAACTTCTTGTTCTCTTTGGCAAGTTGGGCAGGGATACTGTCCCACACCATATTAATGCGAGGCACTTCTCTATCTGGTGCGTGCTTCGAGAAATCTCGGCGATAGTCTTGTATAATCTGCTTTTGGATGGAACGGACTTCCTGTAGTCCCTTCTGCTCTACATGGGCGAGTACGGCGGCTGGCATTCCTCCTACATAATAATATTGTCGCAGCAGGCTGATCAATTCTGTTTCCAGTAAATTGATGACGTTCCAATTTCCTTCTTTCAAGATGCTTGCCAGTTTCGCTTTTCCCATGGCATCGAGGAATTCGATGAAGTTCATCGGGTAGAGGCGCAGCTCTTCTACTTTTCCTACTGGATATGATACCCCGCTATGGAGTGATATTCCCAGTAGGGATCCTGCCACGATGATATGAATATCAGGAGCATCCTCGCAAAAGAACTTTAAAGTTTCTAATGCTTTAGGACAATCTTGTATCTCATCGAGTACCATAAGTGTATCGTTGGGGGTAATATCTACCTGGCTGATGGCGGAGAGTGCCATCAGTATATCAGCTGTTGTGCCGGCTTTTTCAAACACTTCTGCTGCCTTCTGATTTCTGTCGAGACTGAAGAATGCAAGTTTTTTATATTCTCTTTTTCCAAATTCTTGCAGGATATAGGTCTTGCCTACTTGTCTTGCTCCGTTGAGAATCAGAGGTTTATGGTTTTGCTTGTTCTTCCATTCTACGAGTTTGTTATAGATGCTTCTTTCCATGATTTACACTTTTTCTAACGAATAATCGTATGAATTCCGCACTTTTTCTGACGAATAATCGTATGAACTTCACACTTTTTCTGACGAATAGCGGAGCAAAGATACACTTTTTCTAACGAATAACCAAGGAAAAGGCCGACTTTTTCTCTTTTTCCTTTAAAACTTAATATTTGTTATACATTGAGGTTTATTCGCTTTTTCCAATAAAATGTTATACCTTTGTGGGCTCATAATAACTAACAAATAATATCAAAATGAATTTTTACAAGACATTAGGACTGAAAAACAGTCGTATTGACGTGGCTGATGCCTTGAGAGGATTGGCCGTAGCAGGTATTATTCTCTATCACTCTGTGGAGCATTTCAATATGTACGATGGAAGCATAGAGCATGCTTATACGCTGGGGTGTGATGATTGGATGGCAGATGTGCTGGCATTGCTGCTGTCGGGAAAGATGTATGGCATCTTTGCCCTTCTCTTCGGATTGAGCTTCTTTATTATGAATGATAACCAGCAGCAGCGGGGAAATTGTTTTTCTGGAAGATTCGCCTGGCGAATGTTCCTCCTGGCAATGCTCGGTATCGTGAACACCGCCTTTTTTGATGGCGATATCCTCTTCTCCTATGCCATCTATGGACTGGTTCTCATCCCATTGAGTTATCTTCCTACCAAATGGCTCTGGTGGGTGGTTGCCTTCCTCTTTATCCAACCGGTAGAAAGCGTTGGTTCTACAATGAGAACAACAACCTGGCTTTGTGGAAGAAGGTGCTGGCGGTTTCCATCTTGGTATTGATTGTGGGTGGCATCGCTGATGTGCGCCACATGGAAACATGGAACAATTGGCTTTATCCTATCTACAACTTCTTCATCCTCTCGTTTGTAGTATCAGGATTCGTTTTGTTGTGGTACGGAAAGGAATGGTTCAGAAAGGGATTGTCGTTCCTGCGCCAGTTTGGCAAGATGAGTCTGACCAACTATTTCCTCCAGTCTATCATCGGTTGCGGACTGTTTGCCTATTATGGTTTCAATCTCCAGACAAAGCTCGGCATCACCTACGCTTTCTTTGTGGGCATCGCCATACTTATTAATGCGGCTTATCAGAAGGTAAAAGTAGTTACAGGCATATCCTTCTTTTACTAATAAATGTTATATTCCCACCATTCTTTTCCCTAATCATTTGTTCTCTCCCGAATTTACAGTACTTTTGCAGAAAGTATCTAATTAAAGATTAAAAGTGAAATTTAAAATAAGGTGTAGATTATGCAATACAAGAATATCATATTCGATTTAGGTAATGTCCTGGTGAAGCTCAATCCGGAAGGATGCATCGGGGCTTTCAAGGCGATAGGAATGGGGGAACTGGCTAATCCGAATCCCCAGAATGAAGGGATGAAGCTGATGAGCAAACTGGGTGTGGGAATGATTACCACCGAAGCATTCTGCGATGCAGCCCGTGAGTTGACTGGAGCTGATGTGACGAATGAAGAGATCATCGATGCTGCCAACAAGATGCTGGTGGAGATTCCTGATGAGAAAAAGGAGCGACTCCTGCAGTTGAAGAAGGCTGGTTACCGTCTCTTCCTCTTGAGCAATACCATTGATATACATTGGGATTATTGCGTGGAGCATCTCTTCCCTTATCAGAATTATGGGGTAGAGGATTATTTCGAGCACTGTTTCCTCTCTCAGCGAATGCATTTGGCTAAGCCTGATGCCCACATCTATGAGGAGGTAATCAGGCAGGCGAACATCAATCCCGATGAAACTCTCTTCGTCGATGATCTGAAGGAAAACTGCGAGGCTGCCGAGAAACTGGGCATCCATACTTTTCAGAACGTGAAGCTCGATGATTGGCTTTCACTTCGATTCTGACTTCTTATCATCTGACAGGAATCCCTATCTTGTTACACACATAATAAAGCGAGAAAAATGATATATATATATTATTGCCACAAAAACAACATATCCGATAGCAAAATGTCATTTTCAAGGCTAAAAACAAGTGGTTGACCCATATCAAGAAAAACATATTGCAATGATATTTCTCGGCAAAAGATGCCGTTATTCGATAAAAAAGTGTTAACTTTGCACTCGTGTTTAAGGAATAACAAATAATAAATTTTAAAAAGGTTAATAATTATGATGACTATTTTTACAATGGCTTTCGCCGCAGTTATGTTTTCAGGTATGGTTCTTTGCATGGGCATGTTCTTGAAACACGTAGTAAACTCAATTCCAGAAATGACTAACATGAGCCATTCTGTTAGCTTGAGCAAGTAAGAATAGAACATACGATATACATAATATATATATGAATCACTTTAGAAATAGAGAGAGATTTATATAAAGATGAGGGTGCGTCATAAGTCTGTGACGCACCCTCTTTTATTTTTTATTTATCCTTTCTGAATATCTTATCCACGACTATAGCAATGGCGCCATCGCCGGTTACATTGCAGGCGGTACCGAAACTGTCCATCGCAATATAGAGGGCTATCATAAGTGCTTGCATATCGGCATTGAAACCCAAGACTGAGGCGAGCGGACCTAGCGCTGCCATGACGGCTCCTCCCGGAACTCCCGGAGCTGCTACCATGCAGATGGCGAGCACGAAGATGAAGTTGAGAAAGAGGGGGAGATTGCACGGCATACCATTGATGAGACAGATGGTGAGCGCACAACAGGTAATCTTCATCATTGAGCCCGAGAGATGGATGGTGGCACAGAGCGGAATGGTGAATCCAGCAATGCCATCGGTGACGCCGTTTTTCAAGGTCTGCTTCAGTGTTACAGGAATGGTGGCTGCTGATGATGATGTGCCAAGTGCCGTGAAGTAGGCTGGCAACATGTTGAGCAACAGCTTAAAAGGATTCTTGTGGGACAAGCCGCCAGCCAACAGATATTCGTAAAGTAAGATGACGATATGGAGTACAAGAATGACGAGGATAATCTGTGCGAAGACCAGCAGAATGTGGTAGGCTTCGCCGGAGAAAGTCATGCCCAGGAAGATGCCGAAGATATAAAGGGGCAGTAGGGGAATGATGACTTTGGCAATGACACCTGATACGATTTCCTTGAATTCCAGAAAAACGTTCTGCATGGTGCGGCTGCCTTTGTGGGCAATGCCCAGTCCTGCAATGAACGAGAAAACGAGGGCGCTCATCACATCTACCATGGCTGGTATCTTGATTTCGAAGAAGGGTTTGAGTTCTTCAGCCTTATCTACTGCTACATGGGCAGAATTGGCAATCATGTGTGGGAAGAGTGCCGAGCCGGTGCCATAGGCAAGCAGACCCGCCAGGATGGTGTCGGCAAAGGCGATGCCCACGGTGGCAAGGAGGAGTTTTCCGGCTCCATGACCGATGTCGGCAATGGCTGGTGTTACGAGACCGATGATGATGAGCGGTATCATAAAGCCCAGAAACTGGCTGAAGATGCCGTTGAAGGTGAGAAACGCTCTGACGGCCGCTTCATTGAAGAAATTGCCGAAGATTACACCCAACAGGATGGCAATGATGATTCTTGCCAAAAGTGGCATTTTGATTCTTTTCATATTCGTAAAATTGCTTTTTGTCTGCAAAGGTACGATATTTCTGACTTTTCTCCAAGTATTTTGCTGTTTTTTTAGAATCTGTCATGCTTAGTGTACAACTTTCATGATGTTCGAAGGTGGGCGCTGCGACATGAGTTCCTGCTTCATGTAATCCATGTAGGGCGCTACATGCTGATAATAATGGTAATAACCCGGACAGAGATAGTTGAGACCGGAATCGCCATACTTATCTTTCATGAAGCGGTTCTTTGGGCATTCTCCATGACAGGCAAACTCCATGTCACACTCCTTGCACTGGCGGGGAAGAGAACTGTGTTTCAGACGGCTGAACTCCTGTTGCTGCTCACCATAAAGCATGTCGATGAGCGAATGGTCACAGATATTGCCCAACTTATACTCCGGAAAAACAAAGTGGTCGCAGGAATAAACATCGCCATTGTGCTCCATCACTCCCGCATGACCGCATTCCTTGGAATAAGCACAGATGCCGGGAGAAATACCCATCCAGTTTGCCAGTGTGCAGTCGAAAATCTCAACGAAGATTCTGCCCACATCCTTCCGAACCCATTCATCGAAAATTGCACAGAGAAAGTAGCCCCACTGCTCCGGCGCAACCGATGCCTCGCTCAGAGAAATCTCATCCTTGTCGGCAAGATTTGCCAGGGTACGGCCATCCTCATGTCGGGTCAGTCGCTCAACGATAGGTGTGAACTGCAGAAACTGACAGCCGTTTTCCTTGAAGAAGCGGTAGAACTCCAGCGGATGATTGACATTATAGGCATTCACCACCGCCATCGCATTCCATTCTACCCCGTGTTTCTTCAGCAGTTTGATGCCTTGCATCACCTTCTTCCACGATGGTTTTCCCGCAGCCGTCAGCCGGTAATGGTCATGATCAGGCTGCGGACCATCGATAGAGATGCCTACCAGCCAATGGTTCTGGGCGAAAAACTCGCACCATTCATCGGTCAGCAACGTGCCGTTGGTCTGAATTACGTTGTCGATGCGCCTGTCTCCAGCATACTTTTGCTGTAGGGATATAGCCTTGCGGTAGAAGTCGATGGAGCGCAGCAGAGGCTCGCCACCATGCCAGGTGAAGAGCACCTGGTTCATGGTTTGCGCCTCAATATATTCTCGGGTAAACTGTTCCAGCATCTCATCGCTCATCAGATGTCGCTGAGCTGTGGGATAGAGCTTGTTCTTCTCCAGATAATAACAGTATTTGCATGCCAGGTTGCAATGGGCACCCGCAGGCTTCAGCATTACATACAGTGGCTTGGCAAAGGGATTTGCTATGTTGTCGTTCATCATTTTTTCTTGAATCTAGTTGTAATCTCTATCTCTCTGTAACCGGGAGAGAAAATCAGAACTTTGGCAGCGTAATTTCGAAATCCTTGCTTTCTCGATGCTCCTTTCTGATGGCAGCCAGGAGTTCGGTAAGAATCTTAGGGTGTTCTGCCGCCACATTATGGTCTTCGTGGATATCGGAAGCCAGATTATAGAGCCGCGGCTCGCCTTTTACTACCACCAGTTTCCAGTCGCCCTTTCTCACGCCAATCTGGTCGGTTTCGTGAAATTCCCAGTACAGGTAATCGTGATGTTTCTGCTCTGCATCCTTGCCCAGAAGGGTAGGAGCGATAGAGATTCCGTCGAAACCATCACCAGCCAACTTTCTGTTGGTATAGCGCTTGGCAAAGTTTCTGATGCCTGCTAAATCGCAGAAAGTAGGCAGCAGGTCGTAAAAGGCAAACTGGGTATCGTTCACCGCTCCTGCCTTGATGTGCTCAGGCCACCAGGCGATAAATGGTATGCGGATGCCGCCTTCGTAGCACTGGCGCTTCAGACCTTTCAACTTACCGTCGCGACCGAAGAACTCCGGGTCGGCACCACCTTCTTCATGCGGCCCGTTATCTGAAGTAAAGATGACAACGGTATTCCTGTCGAGTCCATTCTCCTTCAGCTTGGCGAAGATTTCGCCCACATACTGGTCCAGTCGGGTAATCATTCCGGCAAACTGTGCATGGGTATGAACCGCAGCGTTGTATCTCGAATCTTCCCATCCGCCCCAGGTTTTATCGGTAAAGAACTGTTTCTGGTAATTCTCTAGAATAGAGTCTTCCGGCTGGGCTAGTTCGGCATGCGGCAGGGTATAGGTAAGGAATCCTACGAAAGGATGTTCCTTGTCCTGTCTGTCAATCCATTCCAGTGCCTTGTCGTGGATGATGCGGGCAGAATACTGTTTGCGCTTGAAATAATCCTTGCCGAACATCGGATGCTGGATGTTCTGTTCCATTACCTCTCTTACCACCGCTGTATCTCCCATTGCACGACTGTAGCGGTTCAGGAAGTTAGGATAATAGAGATGAGCCTGAAACTGGCAGATATAGCCATAGAATTCGTCCACGCCACGCTTGTCGGGAGTAGAAGCCGAACCTTCATATCCGCCAGCCCATTTCCCGAATACGCCGGTTCTATATCCTTTGTCCTTCATGATTTCGGGCAGAATCTTATGCTGCGGGTCGTAAGGTTCCTGTCCTACGACAGAATACTCCTCGTTGTTGCCATATTTTACCATTGGCACACCTCTCCAGTATTCCTTGTTTCCACGCACATGTGTATGTCCCGTATGCTGACCCGTCATGAGGGTAGCTCTCGACGGAGCCGAGACGGGAGAACCGGCATAAGCCTGGGTGAATCTCATTCCCTCCTGTGCCATCAGGTCTATATTAGGCGTGTGGATATAAGGTTGGCCGTAGCAAGCCAGATCGCCATATCCCATGTCGTCACACAGTATGAAGAGTATGTTGGGTGGGGTGTTTTGGGCGAAGAGAGATAGCGGCAAGGCTTGCAGGGCAGCCATCGCCAGCAAAGATCGGTTGAAAGGTTGATAATTATTAGCCATAATGTTTTGTATTAAGTTATATCTTGCAAAGGTACGCTGAATATTCGTAATTACCAAATATTTCGGGATATTTCTTAAGAGTATTTCTCTTATTCTTCATAAAGAAACAGTGCCCTTCCTGTTTAACAACAGAAAGGGCACACAACCTAGTCTATTCTCGTACATGATGTGTTGACATAACATAGAATAGTTGATTTCTTATGAATTGATTACTTAAAAAGTTTACCTCTTCAAGTTCGGGTTCTTCTCACCGTCGGTTGTTGGATATGGACAGTAAATTCTATCCTCAGACCAAGCACCCTTAACGGTAACGCTCTCCTTGGCAGTATATTCCTTGCCACCCTCTTTCGCAACAACGATAGGAGCATTGGCAACGCGATACTCGAAGTTCTTCTTGAGCTCGTCCATACGGAGCTCATCTGAACGGCGGGTAACCATAGATACCCAGTTACCTGCAACTTCCCATCCGTGTTCGATGTAGCAAGCCTCAGCAAGCTGGGCAGCGCTCATGTTGTCGATCTTTACGGTAGTTCCGTCGCCAAGTGTCACATTTTCAGCATCTGTTACGGCACGGCTGCGAACCAGCTTCAAGCATTTCTTAGCTTTTGTCAAGTCAGAGAGGCCTGCACGGGCTGCACTCTCAGCATACCAGAGGAGAACCTCAGAATAGCGGATGAGGTTATGACGGCGGTCATTAACCATACCCTTATAGTTGATTCCCATGTAATCGTATGGCTGTTTAAGCATAGTACCCTTTTCGTCAGCATTGACAGTGAAGATAGTGAACATAGGGTGATAAGCATCTACGACAGGCTTGCCATTGTTGTCAAGTTCCCACCAGTAAACGGCCTTGCTGATCTTATCCTTTTTAACTTCCTCATCGCCGATTTTCTCAGTGATAGTCTCCTGGAATGTAACTTTAGGAGCATAAATAGCATTCTTGCGAGGTCCCTCTGGATATCTCTTCCAGAAAGCAATTTCGCCCCAGGCGTCACCCCAGCCACCATCGCCGAGACCTTCGAAGCGACAGCAGGAAGAAAGCTGTGAGTCATGATCCCACCAACCCTTGGCATCGTTGTTGATACCGAGCACGGTCTCCATGTTGTAATTGTTACCCATAGAGTAAACGTCCTTCCAGTCTTGGTTCAAGATGAAGCCATAAGTACCATTGTTGGTGATGACATCCTTAGCCAACTCTGCAGCGAGCTTATAGTATTCTGTTCCCTTATTGAGCGGATAACCTGCCATTGACATATAAACTGCTGCCAAGGTAGACTGTGCAGCCTGTTTGGTAGCCCAAACGTCAACTCCGAACAAGCGGGCAGGCTCCTTGTCATAACCTGTAGGAAGTTCGTTGATGGCATCCTTCAAGTCTTGAACGATCAATTCGTATACTTTCTCAATCTCAGATGGCTGAGCATCAAACTGTTCTATGTTGGTCTTAGTGATAATAGGCAATTTGCCGAATACACGTACCAGATAGTAGTACGAGTAAGCACGCCAGAAGTGAGCGTTTCCCAATGCGGTAGCAATCTTAGCCTTATCACCAGGGAATTTCTCAGAGCCCTCGATAATCAGATTGGCAGTTTTGATAACTGCATAATGCTGAGTCCAGGCTTCTGTAACACCCTTGTTGGCACCATCAGAATCAAATGCATCAAGCGCAGCACAAGCCTGCTTGTTGGAGCCAGGGTTAGCTGTGATATCGTCTCCCTGCCACTGTGGATACATAGGGTTAGTCCAACTTTGTGTCTGATTCACTTTATCGTACAGCGTATTAACGCCTGCGGTGTAGTCGTCTTCGATGGTATAGAATGTTTCTGGATTCAACTGACCCTTTGGATCCTCATCCAGGAAATCGCCACATGATGTGAGTGACAACATGGAAGCTGCCATGAAGCAACCTGTATATAATAATTTCTTAGTTTTCATAATTCTTACAGTTTTTAGATTGTTGAATTTAGAAGGTTACACGAACACCCATTGTGATGGTACGAGGATTAGGATAAGCACCCATATCCAAACCATTATCACGGTCTACGTTGGCATCACTGAAAGAAGCACCTGCTGGGTCAATACCCTTATAACCTGTGATGGTGAAGAGGTTCTGAGCTGAGAGTGAAAGACGGATGTCTGCCAACTTGGTTACGCTGCGTGGGAATGTATAAGCTACGCTGATATTCTCACAACGGAAGTAGTCGGCATTCTCGAGCCACTTGTCTGAATTACCATAGTTCTTGTTCTCTGCACCGATGGTAGGCATTGTTACACCTATATTACTGAAGTGATCCTTGTCTGTAACGAATCTAGAAGCACCAACCTCTGCATTCATTGCGAAACGTACGATATTCAAACGTTTTGCACCGAAGGCTGCATTGCAGAACATGTTGAAGTCCCAGTTCTTATAGGTAATGGTGTTGTTCCAACCTAATGTGACATCAGGATTTGAGCGACCCAATACGAAACGGTCTGTACCTGCATTTGGAGAAGCAGTCTTGGTTCCGTCTGCTGCATAATACATGTCTACATACTGTCCCTTGTCGTTCTTTTCTACTCCAGCCCACTTGAATCCGTAGAATGTACCGATAGCTTCACCTTCCTTGATGATAGTACATGGGTCAACAGTACCAGGAGCTGGCTTCTCACCATAAATGATAGGTTCATCGGCTGTCATCTTGGTTACCTTGTTTTTGATGTAGCTGGCATTTAGTGTAGATGACCATGACCAATCCTTGGTCTGGATAATCTGACCATTGATGGTTACGTCAACACCCTTGTTGTTTACCTCGCCGGCATTTACCCAATATTTGGTTGCACCCAAGTAGCCTGGAGCTGCAGTCTGCAAAAGGGCATCCTTGGTGGTCTTGTTGAAGTAGTCGAAACTGATGCTCAAACGGTTACCGAAGAAACCGAGGTCAACACCGAGGTCAAACTGGTGAACCTTCTCCCATGTCAGGTCTGGTGTAGCAAAACTGTTTGCCCAGTAACCTGTATAAGACTGGTTTGTTCCGTATGAGAAACCTGTTGATTCCAAAGTTCCAAGAGTAGAATAAGGAGCGATGTCCTGATTACCGATGATACCATAGCTGGCACGGATCTTCATATATTCTACTGCATTTCTGATAGGCTCCCAGAACTTTTCGTTAGAAACAGTCCAAGCACCTGCGATAGATGGGAAGTAACCCCACTTCTTGTTAGTGAAACGGCTGGAACCATCGGCACGGAATGTACCGGTCAGCATGTAGCGGTCGGCATAGTTGTACATGACGCGGGCAACGCCAGAGAGCATGGTCCACTTGCTGTAACCATTAGTCGGATTCTTGGAAGCTGCATCCTGGATATTCCAGTAACCTAACTGCTCGTGGGCAATACCGGTACCGGTCATTTGCATTTTGCGAACCTCGTTAGAAGAAACTTCCCATACACCGGTAGCTGTCAATGCGTGCTCGCCCCACTTGCCCATGTAAGTCAAATTGTTGGTAGACTGCAAAGCGGTTACTGTAGCATCGCCATTTGTCATGGAGTTACCTGAAACATTTACTCTGGTTGAAGTGAAGTTGTACCACTTATAATCATTATAGTCGATACCGTTGGTAGTAGTGAATGTCAAGCCCTTGAGAAGGTTGAACTTCAAGTCAATGTGACCGGTTACCATGGTACGCTTGCGGTCGTTGTCGCCATCATGGAGAATACCGTAAGGATTGTTCTGAATATTGTTGTAAGGGTCCACATTGTAGTTGCCGTTAGGTGCCATCATTTCCATCGTTGGAGAGTAGTTCAATCCTACCCAGATAGGGTTAGACTGGTTCTGCGCAAAACCTGCACCAGAGTTGTCGGTCTGAGCAAGGTTGATATCGGTGGTCATCTCTAACCAGTCGAAAATCTTATTGTGCATGTTAGCCTTGATAGCGTAACGTCTTGATTTTGTATCTGTGATAACACCCTTCTGGTCCATATAGTTGGCAGAGAAGTAGGTCTGAGTCTTCTCATTGCCCTGAGAAACTGCTACCTTATAGTTCTGGGTGATTCCAGTCTGGAGCAACTCGTCCATCCAGTCGATACCTGGTTTGGTTCCGTCAAGATAACCTTGCATGGCACTCTTGGCTACACCCTTGTAGTCAATCAAAGCCTGTGCATATTCTTTGGTTCCCATTACCTCAGGAATGTGGTAAGCGTTAGAGATACCGAAACTTGCATCGAATGTTACCTGGGTAGCACCGGCAGAACCGCTCTTGGTCTGTACCATAACTACACCATTGGCACCGCGGGCACCATAGATGGCGGTAGAAGATGCGTCCTTCAATACCTGGATGCTTTGGATATCTTCAGGGCTGATACCCTCAAGACCTGTCTCGCGAACGATACCGTCTACTACGTAGAGAGGGTCGTTGCTCTTGTTTACGGAACTGGTACCACGTACACGAATCTTCATGGCTCCACCAGGAACACCGCTTGACATTACCTGCACACCAGACATGCGTCCGTTGAGGGCATCCTCTACACGTGCAACAGGCTGGTCCTTGAAATTCTTGCTGTCCAAAACTGCCACAGAACCTGCAAGTCAGCCTTCTTTACTGTACCGTAACCGATGACTACGGTCTCTTCAAGCATGTTGGCATCATCCTGCAAAGTGATGTTGAGCGGACTACCGCTCCATGTGAGGGTCTGTGATTTGTAACCCACATAAGTGATGGTAAGTTTGGCACCCTTTTCGATGTTGCTGAGGGTGAAGTTACCATCCAGGTCAGTTACGGTTCCACCGGTCTTACCTTCGATTCTGATGGTAGCGCCGATGATAGGTTCTCCGGTAGCGTCTTTAACAGTACCTGTACATGAGTTTTGCTGCTGGGTAGCTGTAGCAATGGTAGAATTGCTTTGAGCAGCCAATGCAGAAACAGTGCAAAGAGGTGACATCGCACCTAAAAGCGCTGCAAAATACAAATTTGCTCTTTTGTTCATAGGGCTATTATTTATTGTTAGTTATAAAATTTTTCGTACTTCTTTCTAGTTATTAGAATGCTGAAACAGAGTTTATACAAGGGCATCCCTTTGCATCGTCGATTACGATGCGGATGCCACTTGTAGTAATCTTATCGAAGCGAAGTATTCGCTTGTAGCCGATAGTGGTAGTCTCTTCCTTAGGGTCGAGCCTTACCCAGTTTTTGCCTTGTTGGTAATAGATTGAGAAGGCTTTTACGCGCTGCCCCAGAGGTATGTATTCCTGGAGCATGAGGCGTGTGATAGATTTTGGCTTTCCGAGTTGAAACTCGATATAGGCATCTTTTTTCTTTTTAGAAGCCCAGAAGGTGTCATACTGGCCGTCTGTGATATTCTTGCCAATGTGCTTGCCTTGCTGGCTGTCTACTTTAGGTGTGATGCCTTTCAGTAGATTGACAGATAATTCTTGTCGGATTTTCCTGTGGAAGTTTACTGCATTTGCAGAGTCGATAGGGTGGATGAGTCCATCCTTGTCTACCGGGAAGTTGAGTAACATGGTAGCGTTGTGTCCTACACTCTTGTAGTAGAGATTGCACAGGTCTTCAACGGTTTTTACCTTACTGTCTTCTTTCTCATGGTAGAACCATCCCGGACGGATAGAAACATCGCACTCAGCTGGTGTCCACTGGTCGCCGTCTTCCCATCCAAACTGCAACTGTTTGTAGTCTTTGAAGCCTGGATAGACGGTGTTGGATGGTATTGTAGACCAGCAGGTCTCGCCTGCAAATCCATTTTCATTTCCTACCCATCGGCATCCCGGTCCGCCATCACCGAAAAGAATGGCATTGGGTTGTAAACTGTCAACAATTTCGAAAATTCTAGGAAAATTGTAGTAGTTCCTTCTGTCGATGGTTCTGCTTTCTTCGGCACCTCCGTACCAGCCGTCTCCTCCGTTGGCTCCGTCAAACCATACTTCGAAAAGTTCGCCGTAGTTGCTCAGAAGTTCCTTGAGCTGGCGCTGGTAGAGCTTCAGGTAGTAGGGAGAACCGTAGCTTGCCTGGTGTCTGTCCCAAGGCGAGAGGTAAACTCCGAATTTCAAACCGTATTTCTTACATGCTTGGGAGAGTTCTCCTACCACATCACCTTCACCATTCTTATAAGGTGTGTTGCGGATGCAGTAATCTGTGGTGCGTGTAGGCCAGAGGCAGAAGCCGTCGTGATGTTTGGCTGTAATGATGACTCCTTTCATGCCCGCAGCAACCAGGGTTCTTGCCCATTGTTCGCAATCCAGTTTCTTAGGATTGAAGGTCTTTACATCCGAATTTCCGTATCCCCATTCCTTATCATTGAAGGTGTTGAGGCCGAAATGGATAAAAGCATAGGTTTCCAGTTTCTGCCATGCCATCTGCTTGGCGGTTGGCACAGGTTGGATGGGGTCTACCTGGCTGTAGTTGCGCTGGGCGGCAGCTGTTATGGCTGCCAGCCCCAGGCATAGTGCAACAAGAAGAGACTTCTTCATACTTAAAATAGGTTTTGTATTGGTTGTTTAAATTCCTTATTTGTCGATGTTCTCGTTCAGAAGCCGGTATCTTGCCATCAGACAGGCTCCCGTGATTCCTGCAAGACCTTTCAGACTTGAGGTAACGATTTTAGAATCCTCATTCATGATGTTGAGAGAGAATTTCTTGATACCCATCTTTACCGGTAGCGTGAGGTAGTCGCCTGTAACCGACATTTCTCCTCCGATGACCAGCATTTCTGGGTTGAAGATGTTGATGACTCCTGCCAGCTGCTTGCCAAGTTCATCTGCTATGCGTTGCAGTGTGGCAAGGCTCAGTACATCTTCCTTTGCTATGGCGTCCAGGATATCCTGGAGTGATAGGTCTTCATTCTTTTTCAGAACTCTTTCAGAGAGGATGGAAGTCTTTCCTTCCTTTATCTTCTCGATGAGTTTCCTTTTGAGTGCTCTGCCCGAAACTTCTGTTTCTATGCAACCAATCTTGCCGCAGTGGCAGATGATGTTGTTGTTGTAGGCAGTCATGTGACCGAATTCGCCAGAATATCCCGACTTGCCGTAATAGAGTTTGCCGTCGATGATGATTCCGATTCCGATGCCCCAGCATACGTTCACGAAGATGGCGTCTTTCAGGCCTTTGCATTGTCCCTTAATCAACTCAGCGAAAGCCATGCTCCGGGTATCGTTCTCGATACATACAGGTAGCTGTATGAGCTGGGTCAACTTGTCGGTCAATGATTCTTTCAGGAAGGTGAACATGTTGTAGGCATTTCCCTGTACAGGATTCACGCGTTCAGCCACGTTCACGCAAACTTGAAGTATTTCTTCTCTTGAAACAGGAAGGCTTTCGATAAACTCATTGATGATTCTGCTTATCTCTTCCAGGTTTTCAGGAGAGTTCTCATATACGTAAGGCACTCTTGTTTTTTCGGTAATCAGATTGCCTGCGAAGTCGCTTGCTGCAAGTGCCAGGCAGTTCATCTCAGGATTGACGCCGATGAAGTAACCTGCTGTTGGAACGAGGTCGTAAACCATCGGGATGCGTCCCGAAGAATTGTCTTTCTTTCCAATCTCTCTGGCGAGTCCTTCTTTTATCAACTCGTTGAGGGCACTTGTTGTTGTCGGTAAGCTAACTCCGATAGCCTTCGACATCTCTGGGATGGTGGAGGCTCCGTGAGAGATAAACTGCTCCAGGAGCTTGCCCTGAGCTGAGGGCTTTTTGTTTATCTTTCTAAGATATTTTATTAAGTCAGCTTTCATAACTAATATTTTTTAGTTGCAAAGGTAAAGTTTTTCTGTATAGGTGCAACATTTTTACTGTTAATAAAACTTAAATAGCGAAAAATAGTATACTTTTCGTCGTTTTCGGACATCCTGTTTCCTTCTATACCTTATTATATATAGAGAGGTTGGATACGTAAGTATACAAAAAGGGGTTACACTTAATCGGCATCAGAAGCGAGCGAAGTACAGGTATTTCAGCCGTAAGGAGACTTAAAGTATAAAAAATGTTTCTGTTTTAGAAATATTAACGCTATTTTCATTGCTGTGTTTGATAAAACTAGTAACTTTGCAAAATAAAATATTTTAGTAACGAACTGAGCGTTAATAAAGAATTTAATAAATGAAAGTTCGTATCGCTCCTCGTTATTTTTCGATTTTAACCTATTAATTAAAAGAAGTATGGAATACGATGTAAAGTCTTTAGTGATTGGCTTGGATTTGGGTGGAACCAATTCCGTTTTCGGCATCGTTGATGGGGACGGAGAAATAATAGCTACAACCTCAATCAAGACCCAGACATTCCAATGCGTGGAACAATACGTAGAGGAGTCGGTAAAAGCTGTGATGCAGATAGTAGAACAGGTAGGTGGTATGGAGAAAATTCGTGCCATGGGCATCGGTGCGCCTTGTGGTAACTATTACAAGGGGACCATTGAAAATGCAGCAAACCTGGTATGGGCAAAGGGTATTGTACCGTTGGCTGACATGTTCTCAGAGAAACTGGGCATTCCGGTTGCTATTACCAATGATGCAAATGCGGCTGCTATGGGAGAAATGAAATATGGTGCTGCGGTTGGCATGAAAAACTTCGTAGAACTCACTCTCGGAACAGGCGTAGGATCGGGTATCGTGGCTAACGGGCAGCTGATTTATGGTTGCGACGGTTTCGCCGGTGAGTTGGGACACATGGTAGTGGATCCTGACGGTAGACCATGCGGCTGTGGCAGAAAGGGCTGTCTGGAGACCTACTGTTCGGCTACAGGCGTGGTCCGTACTACCTTGGCCATGCTCGAAGCATCAACCGTGGCAACTGAGCTGAGAAATATTCCAAGGGAAGAAATTACATCTTATGTGGTTTATAAGGCAGCCATGGCAGGAAATACACTGGCACGGGAAGTGTTCAGACAAACCGGTACAAGAATCGGCAAGGCCTGTGCAGAGATAGCTACCTTTCTGAGCCCGGAGGCTTTTA
>ULWM01019288.1_pt1 | contig 80816 bp, 70 predicted proteins | sample 1960331 | NCBI WGS metagenome assembly ULWM01 (sample SAMEA4835812, study PRJEB28245) | human gut metagenome | biome: gut microbiome; material: fecal sample | place: Denmark | collected 2008 | reverse complement strand
AAAAAAAACCCGCCGCGAACTTTCAAATGAAAGATACTGCGGCGGTTATCCGACTGTTTTTCATTCCTGATGCAATTCGTCCTCAGCCCATTTGATCGGGTTGTCGTCAATATATTGCCATTTGATTTGATAATCGTATTCGTCACGGATTATATGGTCATAAAAACCTTTTTGCCAAATTGATTTTTTGACTTGCTTAGTTACGGAACCTTTGAACTGTTGTATTATGCGGTCGCCCCTACGGCAATGCGTGACAATATGGGATTTCTGTCATCTATGCAAATTGTGATAAAATATGCTCCGTTTTGCGAATAGTCGTAATCTTTCAGCCTGTTAGGCTTTCTTCTCTGTTGTTCCATGGCATATATTTCACTGCGCAAACTGGCTGTTGTAGAGCTTCGTATAGAATCCGTTCTTCGCGAGCAGCTCCTCGTGCGTGCCCTGCTCGGCGACCTTGCCGTCTTTCATGACGAGAATGCAGTCGGCGTGGCGGATGGTCGAGAGTCTGTGCGCCACGACGAACGAGGTGCGCCCCTGCATGAGTGTGTTGAACGCATCCTGAACCTTCAATTCCGTTCTGGTGTCTATCGATGAAGTTGCCTCGTCGAGGATTAGCATCGGCGGCTTCATGAGCATGACGCGCGCGATGCAGAGCAGCTGTCTTTCACCCTCGGAGAGTCCGTCGTCGTCGCCGATGACGGTGTCGTAGCCGTTTTTGAGGCGCTTTATAAAGCTGTGAGCGCGTGCCGCCTTGGCGGCGGCGATTATCTCTTCATCCGTGGCGTCGGGCTTGCCGAACGCTATATTCTCGCGGACGGTGCCGTTCTTTATCCAGGTATCCTGGAGCACCATGCCAAAATGGTGTCTGAGACTGTGGCGTGTGATGTCGTTTATATTCTCGCCGTCAACCTTTATGCTTCCGCCGTCAATGTCGTAGAAGCGGAGCAGGAGATTGATAAGCGTAGTCTTGCCGCAGCCTGTCGGACCGACAACGGCTATTGTCTTGCCGGACGGGGCGAAGAAATCGAAGCCGTCGATGAGCTTTTTGCTCTTGTCATATGAGAAGCGGACATTGTCGAACTCCACGCTTCCCTCGGGGTCGCTGAGTGCCGAGCAATTTTCGTCCGACTCCTCGGGCTTTTCGTCTATGAGCTCGAATATTCTTGCCGCGCAGGCGAGCGCATTCTGGAGCTCCGTCACGACGCCGGAAATCTCGTTGAACGGCTTTGTGTATTGGTTCGAGTAGGCGAGGAAGCTGACAAAGCCGCCGACGGTCACCATGCCGCCGATGGCGAATATTCCGCCCATGAGCCCGACTACAGCGTAGATAAGATTGTTGATAAATCTGGTGGTCGGGTTTGTAAGCGACGAGAAGAATATGGATTTGAGCAAATATTTGCGCAATTTTTCATTGCTCTCGTCAAATCTTTCAACCGCTCTGTCTTCATATGAAAACGCCTGAACGGTCTTTTGATTCTGTATCATCTCGTTGATGAGCGCAGTCTGCTCGCCGCGGGTCTCGGACTGCTTTTTGAACATCGAATAAGTGCGGCGTGCTATAAAACGCGCCGTGAACAGCGATATCGGGGTCAGCACGACGACCGCGAGAGTGATGAGCGGCGATATAGTGAGCATGAAAACGAGCGTCACGGCTATCGTGACAACGCCCGTGAACAGCTGAGAAAAGCCGAGAATCAGTCCATCGGCAAACTGCTCCGCGTCCGCCGTTATGCGGCTGACAATATCGCCGTAGGGGTGGGAGTCGGCGAACGCCACAGGTAGGGTCTGCATATGTGAAAACGCCTTTGAGCGTATATCGCGCACGGTGTTATAGGCTATGCGGTTGTTGATGATGTTCATCACCCACTGGAGCACTCCGCCGACTATGGCGCAGATCAGAATGCCGAAAAGACACTTCTTTATGACCTCAAAATCAACGTTGCCGTGCAGCTTTATTCCGTCTATCGCACGTCCGGCGAGGACGGGGATATACAGCGAGAGAATGACGCTTGCAACGGAGAGGATGAGCGAAAGGAACAGCAGAAGCTTCGAGCGGCCGATGACCGCGATAACGCGCTTGAAAACGGTTTTGTTCTTCACGGTTACGCATCCTCCTTTTCAAGCTGGGAATCGAAAATTTCTTTGTAGACTTCGCACGAGCGTAGAAGCTCGTCGTTCGTGCCCACGCCGACTATCTCGCCCTCGTCGAGGACAACTATGGTATCGGCGTTTCTTATCGCCGCAACGCGCTGGGACACGGTTATGACGGTCGGGGCAAAGTCGGTGTTTCTCAGCGCCTTGTTCAGCGCCGCGCCGGTGGCGTAGTCGAGTGCGCTCGCTGCGTCGTCGAGGATGAGCACCTCTGGTTTTCTGACGAGGGCGCGGGCTATAGTCATTCTTTGGCGCTGACCGCCCGAGAGGTTCTTGCCCTCCTGTTCGAGGACAAAGTCGAGCTGCCCGCTCTTGTCCTCTATCATCTGCTTTGCCTGCGCCGTTTCGAGCGCCTGCCAGATTTCTTCATCCGTAGCATCCTGCTTGCCGAAGCGGATATTGTCCCTGACAGTGCCGGCGAACAGGGCTTTTTTCTGAGAGACGACGCCTATTTTCGAGCGCAGAGCCTTTGTGTCGTAGTCGCGCACGTCAACGCCGTCAACGAGCACGCACCCGCCGGTGACATCGTAGAATCGCGGAATAAGATTGACGAGCGAAGTTTTGCCCGATCCGGTCGAGCCGATAACGCCTATCGAGCTGCCGCGCGGGATTTTGAGGTCAATATTGTGCAGGGACTCCTCACTCCCGTTGTAGGAGAGACACGCCCCGTCAAACTCAACGGAGTATTCGCTGTTTTTGTTGCCGTCGATTACATGACCGGGGACGGTGCCGGGCTCGATATCGAGCACCGATTGAATTCGGTTGCCGCAGGCTATCGCCTTTGTGACGCTGATTATGAGATTCGCGAGCTTTATCAGCTCAACGAGGATCTGTGACATGTAGTTATAGAGCGCAACGACCGCGCCGCGCGAGATGGCGCCGGAATTAACGCGTATTGCGCCGACATATATCAGCGCGATTATCGCGAGGTTTATGAGCACGAAAGTTGCGGGGTTCATGAAAGCGGATATCCTGCCGACCGCCGTCTGCATCTCGGTCAGGGCGCTGTTCTTCGCGTCAAAGTCCGCAATTTCCTCTTCCTCTTTGCAGAACGCTCTGACAACGCGGGTGCCGAGCAGGTTTTCGCGCGTCTTGCTCAGCAGCCCGTCCAGTTTCTGCTGAACCTTGCGGTACATCGGGATGCACACGAGCATTATCGCGAACACGACCGCGGCAAGAGCGGGCACCGCAACGACGAACACGAGCGACGATTTTACATCGACCGTGAACGCCATTATCACCGCGCCGAATACGACGAACGGCGAGCGCAGGACGAGACGCAGAGTCAAATTTGTTCCGGTCTGAACCTGATTTATGTCGCCCGTCAGGCGGGTTATAAGCGTCGGCGCGCCGAGCGAATCGAGCTGGGAATAAGAGAGCTTGCCGATATGCTGGAAGAGCGCGTGGCGGATATCGGAAGCGAAGCCGACCGACGCTTTCGCCGAGAAATACTGCGCCACAAGTGTACTGCAAAGACCCAGTATGCCGAACAGACCGAGCAGCAGGCAGCGTTTGATAATATAAACTTTGTCGCCGTTCTCTATGCCGACGTCGATTATCGTCGAGACTATCAGCGGAACAATCAGCTCGAACGCCACTTCAATGAGCTTGAAAAACGGCGCGAGAATACTTTCAATTTTGTATTTTTTCAAATACTTCAAAAGCTTTGACATGCTATTCTCCTCTTTTATATATTGCATTCTATAATGGTATGTAATACCCTAAATAATACCATGAAAACGGCTTTTTTTCAAGATGCTGCGGCTATTTCCCGTTCCTTGACAGAGACGGAGAGCAGTGATAAACTTATGCGTTGTAGAAAAGAAACGGTGTGGTGAACGATGAAAGAAAAAGCTGTCAAAAAAGATGAAGAGCTTCTCGAATGCGAAAAGCTCTGGATATTTGCCGTTATGATAGCCGTCGGCGGATTTTTCGGCGCATATACTTATGTTCAAAAGGGCGGCGTGTTCTGTAACGCGCAGACAGCGAACTTCGTGCTCATGGCGGTTCAGCTCGGGCGCGGAAATTGGCGCAAGGCGCTGTATTATCTCCTGCCCGCTTCGGCTTATCTGCTCGGCACGGTCATTTCGGAATTTCTGCCCAAGCATATAAACCGCCGCAAGATAGTCCGCTGGGACACGGCGTTTGTGGCGTTTGAAATGGCGTGGATATTTGCGCTCGGCTTCGTCCCGGACAATGCGCCGCCGCAGATCTGCCAGGTGGCTGTGAATTTTATCGCTTCGATGCAGTTCAATACATTCCGCCAGGCGAAGAAAATTCCGATGGCAACGACCTTTTGCACCAACCATGTCCGCCAGGTCGGCGCGAACCTCGTCAAGTGGCTTCGCAGCGGTAATAAAGAAGCGCGCGGCAAGATGTTCGCGCATCTGCTGATGATAGGCTCGTTTGTCGCTGGCGCGGTCGCTTCAACTTTTCTTTGCGGCTATCTCGGCGGCAAGACTATCTGGTGCGCCGAAATATTGCTCGCGATAGTGTTCTTTGCGCTACTGCGCGCCGATCTCGGCGAGGAGCATGACAAACTCGATGTCGTTCCGCACGGTCATTGATGACAAGCTGTTAAGCTTTACATGATTTATAAATCAAAAAACAAAAGCTCCCATGCATCCCCGAATATGTTGATATATCGGGAAAGTTGCACGGGAGCTTCGACTTTTGCGCTAAAAAATAGGCTTTATAATTGTAAAGTAAATCACTTTACAATTCGCTTTAGCCCATTATTGGTATCTCAAGGAATGTGTAGGTAAAGCAGTTGATAATATAGAAAATAAATGCGGCTGTCGGGACTGCATATCCCGCGAATTTTTTCGCTTTGCTTTCCGAAAGTGAAGAATACATCGCTGCGCAGGCGATGAGCGTGAATATCTCGGTGAAGTAAAATACGCGCTGACCGGAGGCGTAGACGGACGAAGAGAATCCGAGCACTGCGGCGCAGCAGACGGCGGCGCTGAACAGCACGCCGACGGTAAACCCGAGCTTTTTATTCTTCTTGATGAGCGCCGCTATAAGAATGAAAATACTAAATAAAAATACAAAGCAGAGCGCGATAACCGCGAGTTCGAGCGGAAGATAATTGCCGCTCTTGAACATCTTTTCAAAGCCCTTGTCCGGTGTGGTGCGGCGGATAATAATATATGCGGCGTTGACTCCGACGCACAGCACCGAGGCAAATATTGAAAAGATTGATGAAATTATCTTTATTCTTCGCGAGCCTCCGAATGCTTCATATACCGATGCGCCAAGCAGAACGAGAAAAACAGCCGTGGTTATCAGCGAGAAGAAAAACGAAAATGCGAAATAATTTGAAAATCCGCAGAGCAGTTTTTCAAATATATTCATTTTAGAGAATCTTTCAAAACCCGACGCCGCTTCCATCGCTCCGCGCCCGCGAAGCCCGGGCGAGAAAACCAGAACAGCGGCGGAAACCGCGCTCGGCAGGAGCGGAATGAATTGACGGAATCTGAGCCTGCGTTGATATGCCGAAAAAATCAGCAGAATCACCTGCAGCGCGAGCACTGCGGCACATGACTGCTCCTGAGATGCCGCGACGACAGAAGCAATCGCGGCGGCGACATATGCTATAGAATTCACGCGCCCTCCGAATACCTCGAATGTGAGAGGTGTCACCGTGATAAGCAGGGCGGCGAACGGAACGAGAAATGTAAACGAACCTGCAAACCAGAACGCCGACGGGTTGAGGCATGGCAGAAATACTGCCAACGGCACCGAGCAGGCGAAGATATATCTCTGTTTTGCGCTTGCCTTTTCGCCGAAAAAGTCCGACAGGCGGCAGAGAAAATACATTATATATATAATCAGCGCGGCGATGAACAGCTTCCAGAAAATAAGCGGCAGGCGCAAGAAGTTTATCATCAGCCATTCGCCGACTATTCGCCCCGAAACGGTCGTGTATCGCTCGTGCAGCCAGCTTGTTACCGTGAATCCGTTTCGGTGGAGTATGCCGAGAAAGTGACCGTCGTCGGTTTTGAGAATCAGCCGCGTGAACACCGTGCAGAAAAACAGCACGGCGGCGGAGAATGCGGCGATTATCGAGCACGGAGAATTTTGAAATTCTTTCAGCTTTTCTCTCATCTTTCGCCACCTCCCGCCAATGCGTACGGATTGGCGGCGGTTCCGCTTCCGCAAAGAACGAGAATACCGCTGCGAAGATACATCGCCGGGCATACGCCGCACAGCTCGTCCGCCGCGAGCGTTTTATAGAACCCGCCGGTCGTGGTGACCGCCGTAACGCTGCTCTGATTTGTCGAAACCGGCGAACTTGTCCAGTACCAGCAGTATTTGCGCAGAGTTAAATAGCGCGAGCTGTCATTTTTGACGCACTGCTCGGTCGGGCTTCTGCGTCGGTCGGCGGTGCTTATATTTTTGAGCATATCTTTTGACGGCAGGAATATTGAATCGCCGTTTTTGTCAGGAGATATGAGCGAAAGGTCAAACTCTGAAAAATTCTCCGGATTTAAAAATCCGCTCTCCGAATTGAGCCATGCGCGCAGGGGAGAGGCGAGATAATCGGAACTGCCGATGTCGTCCTCAGACGGGTCGAACGCCCTGAAGCACAACACCTTTTCGCTCATGAGCAGAGTTTTGTTGCCAGTTTCGATGACTCTCCATATAATAGACTCGCCGAGATATGAGCCGATGGCTATTCTGTCGCCGCTTTTGAGCGTGACTTTCCGCGATTCATTGCCACCGGCGCTGACAGACGAAGAAAACAGTAGGTGAGCCGATGTGCTTTTGATTTTTGCGCTCCCGATAAATGTCAGCGCAAACAGCAGAATTGCCGCAATTGCAGCCGCTCTGAAAGCCTTTTTCATCGTCCCACCCTTTTGTTTTTATTTTACATATACTATGTCGATTTCATTGCACGGACCGCCTAATTTCTGCTTTCCGGCGGAGTTCAATCCGAGCATACCGTTTGCCGCGAAGAATTCGCTCTCGATAACGCACGGCTTGTTAAGATTTTTGAGCTGAGTTGCTCTGGTGCCGGTCGTGTTGCCGATACCCTTGACATACATCGACGAGCAGTTGCCGCCGTTTAACAGGAATGCATTCCTCGCGCCGTATGCTATGAGGACTTTCATCATATTGTCGAGCGGCATAAATTCGCCGACAGCCAGGATATATTTGTTTTCTGATATCTGCGCAAAAACGTTGCGGTTGTGATAATAAGTGTCGTGCTCGTTGGTTGCCTTGCCGTTTGTTATGACTTGCCGCTGATAGCGCAGGGAATTGTAAACGCCCTGCGAGATATACGATTTGCAGTTCTCGTTTGTGAGCGTTTCGACTTTCCATGTGCCGTTTTTGTAGATCAGCAGTCGTTCCTGCCCGCTGCCGTCCGTCGAAACAATCGAGCCGCTGCGAATTGTCGGAGCGCCTTTTTTATATGTTGAGCCTGCCTCGCCGTTTATTGCTATGAGCGCGCCGCTCTTTCTGCCCATATCCTCAACCTTGCCGACATTCGTACCGAGAAGCTGTTGGCTTGAGGCAACGCCGATATGATCGGGCGAACAGGTGATTATCGCGACATTGATTATGGGCTGATAAGTGACTGTCTTGTCGTAGTCGATAGCACCGTCCGCGTTTGCTTTTTTGAAAGCCTGAGTTATCTGTGCCCCATATGCTATTCGGTGTATTTCAATATTCACTCCGTTTGAGTTGAGCTTCCACGCTCTGAGCACCTTCGCTCCGGCAACGCTTTTGACGCTTGCGGCGCTGACTTCGAGCTTGCCTTTTGACGATGAACCGGAATTATTCGATTTTGCCGTCGCTGCAGGTTTCGATGCCGGTTTATTTGACGTAGGTTTCTGTGCGCTCTGCGCAGTGCTTGGCTCTGCGGATTCGGATGCCGATTTTGAGCTTGCCGCTGTTTCTTCTGCACTTGTCTGCGCGTTGGCTTCGGTTTCTGCGGCAGATGTGTCTTCTGCAGCGGTCGTGCCGGGCTCGGGTGTCTTTGTGCCGCATGCCGTGAAACTCATGAGAATCAGCAGGGACGCGAGCAAAACTGCAAATAATCTTTTTGTCATAAGTATCCTCCTTTTGAATATTTCTTCCAAATTGATTATATCATTGCGCCACGCTGAATTATATACCGCATGCGCATTTTGATAAATAATTTTTCGTCATTTTGCACTCTTTTTTATATAGTGTAAGTGTATAATCTTTCGCAATTTCCGCTTTAATGCGCTGATACTTTATGATATAATTAAATCAGCGGCGGGCGAGTATGCATATGCTAACCGAACTTGCCGCGCCCGGTATGCATCGTTTGTGCATAAATTCTCTGAAAGGGTGAAGATATATGAAATATGCTGTAGTTCTCTGCGACGGCATGGCGGATTATCCCGTTGAGGCTCTCGGCGGAAAGACGCCGATGGAAGTCGCAAAGAAGCCCAATATCGATGCGCTTGCGTCGAGGGGCGAAGTCGGACTTGTCAGAACCGTTGCCGCTGGACTCAAACCCGGCAGCGATGTTGCAAATATGAGCGTGCTCGGATTCGATCCGAAGAAGTGCTACACCGGCCGTTCGCCCCTTGAGGCGGTCAGCATCGGAGTCAAGATGAGCGAGACTGATATCGCTCTGCGCTGCAACCTTGTCACTTTGAGCGACGAGGCGGATTACGGCGCAAAGACCATGCTTGACTACTCCGGCGGCGATATCTCGACCGAAGAGGCGGCGCAGATAATCGAAACCGTGCAGGAGCATTTCGGCAGCAGTGAATTTGATTTTTACAGCGGCGTGGCTTATCGTCATTGCCTTATCGTACATAACGGCACGACGGATCTCGGCAAGATGACCCCTCCGCATGATATCTCCGGCAGAGTTATCGGCGAGTATCTTTCAACTTCGCCGAACGCCGAAAAGCTTATCGCCATGATGCGCGAGAGCTACGACCTTCTGAAGGATCACCCCGTGAACAAGAAGAGAATCGCCGAGGGCAAGCTCCCCGCAAATTCAATCTGGCTCTGGGGCGAGGGAAGCCGTCCGGCTCTGCCGTCTTTTGAAGAGAAGTTCGGCGTGAAGGGCAGCATCGTCTCGGCAGTCGATCTGCTCAAGGGTATCGGCATCTGTGCGGGCATGAACACCCCTGAAGTCGAGGGCGCGACCGGCTATATCGACACGAATTTCGAGGGCAAAGCGAACGCCGCAATCGACGAATGGCGTAAAGGTCAAGACCTTGTCTATATCCATGTCGAGGCTCCCGACGAGTGCGGCCACAGAAACGAGCCCGAAAATAAAGTCAAAGCAATCGAGCTTATTGACAGCCGTATAATGCCTATAATCATTGACTATCTCAACACTCAGGATGATTATAAGGTCATGGTTCTGCCGGATCATCCGACCCCGATAGCGACCCGCACCCACGCCTCCGACCCTGTGCCGTATCTGATTTATCGTAAAGGCAAAGAGCTTGACAGCGGCGTTGCGAGCATAAATGAAAAATCAGCATCCGAGACCGGCAATTTTGTTGATCCCGGCTTCGACCTTATGGGTCATTTTCTTAAAGACTGACAGAAGGAGGAAACAAAAATGGGCTTTAATATAGAAACAAAGTGCGTGCAGTCCGGCTATACGCCGAAAAACGGCGAGCCGCGTGTTGTGCCGATAGTACAGAGCACTACCTACAAATACGAGTCGAGCGAGCAGATGGGCAGGCTCTTTGACCTTCAGGAATCGGGCTATTTCTACACCCGTCTCCAGAATCCCACAAACGACTGCGTAGCCGCGAAGATAGCCGACCTTGAGGGCGGCGTCGGCGCCATGCTCACCTCGTCCGGTCAGGCGGCGTCCTTTTTCTCCGTTTTCAATATCTGCTCCGCGGGCGACCATGTCGTTGCAGCATCCGCGATATACGGCGGAACATTCAATCTCTTCAATGTCACGATGAGAAAGCTCGGCATCGATTTCACCTTCGTTCGCCCCGACGCGACGGAGGAGGAGCTCAACGCGGCATTCAAAGATAACACAAAAGCCGTGTTCGCCGAGACTATATCTAATCCCTCGCTCGTTGTGCTCGATATTGAGAAGTATGCGCGAGCAGCTCATTCCCACGGCGTGCCGCTGATAGTTGACAACACTTTCCCGACCCCGATAAACTGCCGCCCGTTTGAGTTCGGCGCAGATATAGTCACCCATTCGACCACAAAATATATGGACGGTCACGCGACAAGTGTCGGCGGAGTAATAGTTGACAGCGGCAACTTCGACTGGACTCAGAACGACAAGTTTCCGGGACTCACGACTCCCGACGAGTCGTACCACGGCGTTGTATACACCGAGCAGTTCGGCAAGGCTGCATATATAACAAAGTGCACGACTCAGCTCATGCGCGACCTTGGCTCAATTCAGTCCCCGATGAACGCATTCCTGCTCAACCTCGGGCTCGAGACTCTGCATCTGCGTATGCCGCGCCATTGCTCAAACGCTCTCGCCGTTGCAAAGTTCCTGAAGGCTCATCCGAAGATCGAGTCCGTCCGCTATCCCGGCCTTGAGGGCGACGAATACTATGACCTCGCGCAGAAGTATATGCCCAACGGCACCTGCGGTGTCATTTCGCTGAGAATAAAAGGCGGCAGAGAGGACGCGGTCAGATTCATGGACAGCCTCAAGCTCGCAGCGATAGTCACCCATGTTGCGGACAGCCGCACCTGCTGCCTGCACCCGGTGAGCACGACCCACCGCCAGCTCACCGCACAGGAGCTCGACGACTGCGGAGTCTATGAAAATCTTGTCAGACTTTCTGTCGGAACAGAGAATGTCGATGACATAATCGCCGATCTTGACGCGGCTCTCGCGAACGTCTGATATTGGCAAAATAGACAAAAATCACGCGTAAAATTTTATGCATAAAACCCGGCTGCAAGTTTTCCTGCAACCGGGTTAATTTTTTGTCACTGCATATGCGGCTTATGCAGAATATTTCTATATAGTTATTAAAATCAAACTGTAAAGTTTTTTACTTTACGCATATATTCTAAATAGTCATTAAAACGCAAAAGTTATCCACATTATCCACATAGTTATCCACATCAGCAAGGAGGAAAGCTTTACCGCTTGCAGAAAAGAATCAATGAGTAATTGTTGAATATTGAATGAATATCAATGAATAAATTCAAAATTGCGCAAAAAATACCGCCCGAATTTCTGAAGGAAAAAACACGGGCGGTTTCAATATTTTTATGTTGCTCAGTCGATGAACGGGAGGCTTCTGACAAGATCGTTTATCCCGCCAAGCGAGCCGTGGAAGAAGCTGCGTATCATTTCAAACACAGTCATCGACGCGGTTATCGCAAACAGCACTCCGACGATTATCGCAATAATAACTGCGAGTCCCGCGCCGACCGCGAGACCTATCGGCGTGAACTGACCGATGCCATTGGCGACCTTCGGCTTGTCGCTCTTCCATATAAGATAGAGCACGAGGCTGACGAGCGGCAGGAACCACAGCAGCGGACCGAAGAAGCCGAGGAAAAATCCGAGAACTTTCCATCCGCCGGTGCTTTCGCTTTCCTGCTCGGGTTTCTTGTTCGCTTTCGGCTGAACAGGTGCGGGAGCAGGCAGGGGAGCCGGCTCTTTCGGAATATCATTATGTACGGGCTGAGTATCTTTTGCGGCGGTTTGCTCCTGCGCCGCGCGTCTGGCGTCGCTCTCCGCGAGGCTCACCGGTTCGCCGCAATATGGGCAGACCTTGAATCCGTCTTCGAGCTGTTTTCCGCAATTTCTGCAAAACATAAAATCACTCTTTCGTTTTTGTGTCCGCGCAGATCATTTGTCGCCCGACTTCTTTTCGAGCTTGCGCTTGTTGCCTTTGTCGTCTATTACATATGTATTGTCGAGCTGGGCGGTGAGGTTCGCCTTGAAATCGGCGACATACTGCTTTTTGAGCCCCTCCCATTCGGCGAATTCCTCTTCGCTCAGATCCCTCTCCTGCGACAGGTGATAGAGATCGTTCATGCGCTTTATCTCTTCTTTTTTCATGTCTGCCTCCGTGAGCTTATATAATACATTTATTATATACTATGCCGGGGATAAAGTCAATTTGAGCGGTAGATTGTCGATTTTATCGCGCTGTCGGCAAAATTTTTTCGTAAATCATAAGCGAGCAAATGGTATGAAAAAACGAGAAAACTTGAGAAAAACGGAGATAGCAAAACATAAATTAAAATTTAAAGAAAAAGTGCTTGACAAGCATAGAGCGATGTGGTAATATATCGTAGCATTAAGAAATCGGAGGTAACAAGTATGTCAACTTATATGCCCAAAGCGGGCGACATCACCCGTAAGTGGTATGTCATCGATGCTGCCGGTAAGCCTCTCGGCAAGGTAGCAGTTCAGGCTGCCGTCCTTCTTCGCGGCAAGCATAAGCCCACATTCGCTCCTCACGCCGACTGCGGCGATCATGTAATCATCATCAACGCTGAGAAGGCTGTCCTCACCGGCAACAAGCTCAACCAGAAGATGTATTATCATCACACCGGCTATATCGGCAACATGAAAGAGGTCAAGTACAGCACCCTCATGAAGACAAAGCCCGAGTTCGCTGTCGAGCTTGCAGTTAAGGGTATGCTGCCCGATTCTACTCTGGGCCGCACCGCTCTGACCAGACTCCGCGTTTACAGAGGCGCTGAGCACAAGCACGAAGCACAGAAGCCCGAAGAGTGGGCTCTTTAATGAAGGGAGGCAATAAATAATGTACGATTCAGTTCCTTACTTCTACGGCACAGGCCGCAGAAAGAAATCAGTCGCCAGAGTCCGTCTTTATGCCGGCACCGGCAAGATCATCATCAACGACAGAGAGATTGACAATTATTTCGGCCTTGAGACCCTCAAGCTCATCGTCCGCCAGCCTCTCGCTCTTACAGGCACCAGCGAAAAGCTCGATGTCATCTGCCGCGTTAACGGCGGCGGCGTGACCGGCCAGGCAGGTGCTATCCGCCACGGTATTTCCAGAGCACTCCTTCAGTATGATGCAGAGCTTCGCCCCGCACTCAAGAAGGCAGGCTTCCTGACCAGAGACCCGAGAATGACCGAAAGAAAGAAATACGGTCTCAAGGGCGCTCGCCGTGCACCCCAGTTCTCGAAGCGCTGAATTTTTACCGCTTACAAGACGAATATCAGCTCCCGGGCAGCATTGCTGTTCGGGAGTTTTTTTGCATTTTTGAAGGGCTTTTTGCGCCCGGCAGCTTTTTTGGGAGGCAAACTCCCGAGTTTTCGGTTATTTCTTGAAAAATCAATGCGTTATGATATAATTAATATTGAGAAATGAGCTTATAAAGGAGTGACTTGTTCGGAACAGAAAATATAACGGATATAAGAGAACCGAAGCCCTTGCTCTTTTGGCGCAGTGCGGCATATCAAGGAAAGGTAACAGGAAAATGAAAAAGCGCTTTATTTCTTTTGCACTCGTGTGCATTCTCTTGCTGATTTTTCCCGCGTGCTCATCGAAACAGAACAATGACTACGGAGGCGATCCTATGGAATTTAAAAGCTTTAAGCTGACGGAGAACAACTGCTCGGCACAGAACTCCGTGTATGAGGGATGCAAAACAGAGGGCGGAGTACATCTTGAGTATTATATGAGCTCGAACGACTGGGATAACGAGCTGTCCTGCTTTGTCGAATCCCGCGACGTCATCCGCTCAGTTGACGGGGACGAGAATCTCTACCGTGAGGTGTGCGCCCTGTTCGGAAATTGCAGAATAGATGAATGGGCTGGCTTCCGAGGCGCAAATCCCCCCGATGTTCTCGACGGAAGCTCGATGAGCTTTTCTGCTGTCTTGTCGGACGGAACGGAGATTGAGGCGAGCGGGAGCAACAACTTCCCGAAAAATTACCAAACATTAAGAGCCGGGATTAACAGGCTGATAACCTCGAATAAAATAAGAAGCACCGAGTTTTCCGAAGGGAGCTATGCGATTTCGCTGCCCAAAAGTTGGGTAGGCGTAGTCAGCGCCAGTTTTTCGGAGGGCATGGTGGCGTTTTCAGTCGATAAAACGGACGGCGATGAGCTCACGTTCTTTATAATCGATACCGGCAACGGCTATTCCTCGGACTCCTACAAGGGCAGAGTGGAAGTGGGGCGGCTTGTTTCGGACGAAAACACCCTGTTTGTTACGGCGCGCGACCATTATCGGATAAACGCATACTCGGAAAAAGTTTCCGATGCCGCGCTTGCGCTTTGGGAGACCTATGAGAGCGACAAGCGAGCAATAATCGAAAGCCTGCACGGCATAAACGGGTATGAGCTTTATCCCGAGGACGGGTCTATTCTGCATGAGACCGACGCGCGGGATTTGGCGGATAAGGCGCGAAGCCTCTGGCTGACTCTGAATTTTGCGGGCGAGTATTCCGCCGGGGAGAAGCCCGTGACAATAAGATTCAGAAAGTATATTCCAATGTTTCCCCAATACTGGTATGTGACCACCATGGAAGAGGTTCGCAAAAAATTTTTAGAGGTCTTTTCCGAGGAGTTTACAGATAAAATACTGAGCCAAGCTGTCGCCGACAGGGATTTGATAGAGCATAACGACAACATATATGTAGCATATAAGAAAAACGACGGCGAAGTCTCCTATAACAGCTGGATGCATCACGTCGAGGATGACGGCAACGGGAATTTCACGGTTGTTATGGCCGTAAGAAAACGCTCGGTTGACGATATCATCTATGTCAAGCTGCCGACAGGGAAAAATGCGGAGGGAAAGTTCGTGTTTACCGATTACCCCTATTGGGATAAATCAAAATAATCCTCGCGGATACACTCCGCAGGGGACGAAAAGTTTTCTTGTAAATCGCCGCTCTGCGTGATATAATCATATCGATAAAATTTTATCAAAGAGGGGATTTCTATGAAAACTGCAATTTACGGCGCGGGGTCGCTCGGCACCGTGCTCGGCGCATATCTCGCAAAGGCGGGCGTGGATGTCGATCTTATCACGCGCAACCGCGAGCACGTCGAGGCTCTCAACAGAGACGGCGCGAAGATAATTGGCACTGTCAATATGACCGTCCCGGTTCACGCGCTGACTCCCGACGAGATGACCGAAAAATATGAGCTGATAATCCTGCTGACAAAGCAGCTCGACAATGTCAATGTTTTAAAGAAGCTTCAGAAGAATATGACCGACGACTGCATCGTCTGCACGCTTCAGAACGGACTCCCGGAGCTCTCTGTCTCCGAGGTTGTCGGCGAGGACAGAACGATGGGCTGCACCGTCGCTTGGGGCGCAACGCTCCACGGCAAGGGCGTTTCCGAGCTTACGAGCGAGCCCGACAGCATGAGCTTCGGTCTGGGCAGAATGAACGGTCAGAAGGACGACAAACTCATGCAGGTCAAGGCGCTGCTTGAGAAGATGTGCCCCGTTGAGGTCGAAGATAATTTCATGGGCGTGCGCTGGTCGAAGCTGCTCATCAACGCCGCGTTCAGCGGTATGTCCGCCGTTATCGGAGGCACCTTCGGCGACGCTGCGGAGAACAAGACCTCGCGTGTCTGCTGCCAGAATCTTATAAAAGAGTGCATCGATGTTGCCGCGGCGGCGGGAATAAAAATCGAGCCGGTTCAGGGCAAAGATATCGTCAAGCTTCTCGACTACAAGGGCAACGGCATAAAGAAGAAGATATCCTTCGCGCTCATCCCGATATGCATCAAGAAGCACAGGCTCCTCAAGGCGAGCATGCTCCAGGATCTCGAAAAGGGCAAGAAGTGCGAAGTTGATGCGATAAACGGCGTTGTCTGCGCCTACGGCAGAAAGTACGGCGTGCCGACTCCGTATAACGACAAGGTCTGCGAGATAATCCATGGCATTGAGGACGGCAAGTATACATACACATTCGACAACGTAAAGCTGTTCGCCAACCTGCCGAAATAAGAGGCATATTCAGCATCAACCAAATAACAAACCCCGACTATGATTTGTAGTCGGGGTTTATGCTGTTCTGCCACGCAGAATTGCAGATGGTACGGGACGCCGAAATGTGCGTAGAAGCACGTTATTTGTCGAAAAATCTATTTTGGCTCCCCTGCAGGGGAGCTGGATTGGCAAAGCCAAGACTGAGGGGTTATTTCGCTTCGCCCAAAGTTGTGCAGTAGGGACGGATATTATCCATCTGCGAAATCTGCAGTGATTTATTGTCGTGCATCTTGTAGGGTGCGGCGACCTCGACGCACCGCTGCCGCGATAGCGGCACGGAATCTTTGATTTTACCGACCGTAGGGACAGCCCTTGCGGCTGTCCGCTATCGGCGCAGCCGATACAGGGTTATAGCAATTATAATTTATTGATAATTAGCTTCTACCTTCGCTACGCACTCTAATCAAAGGATGTATACTACCCGCGCTTCGGCATTTTTTTTATTTGAAAAAGAAAACGCCTGCAAAAGAAAAGCAAAACAGGGGAATCCCCCTGTACCCCCCCCGCAACGCCGCGCCGCAGTACATAGCCTGCGGCTCCCAACCAGTTGCTCGGCACATTCGCACGCAAACGCGCCGGAGCTTGAACGAATGCGTGCTCGTGCGTCTTGCTTCGCAAGCCGTTCCCTTGCTCGTCTCCGTTGGCTTATCGAGCACTGCGGCGCGGCTATGGGAAGCCTGATTATAAAAATCAGCCGGTCACTTACTTTTACTTTGCTACAACTCGAGTGATAAACAAATAATTATATATACAAAAGATATCACTGTCGGGACTGAAACTGTTTATAAACACTTGCTTGGTACAATACGGATTTTTCAATTCATTCCTGCGCTTCCGACTGCGTCGAAAAGCCGCTGAATCTCGTTTTTCAGAGCCGCGCTCTCGGGCGATGAAAGCTCCGGGTCGTGCGCTATAATTTCTCTTGCCGCTCTCTGCGTCTCTTCGAGCGTGCTCCTGTCTTCGAGCATGTCTGCGATTTTCATCTCGGGCAGTCCGTGCTGGCGCGAGCCGAAAAATTCGCCCGGGCCGCGCAGCCTGAGATCCTCGTCCGCGATTTTGAAGCCGTCGGTCGTCGTCTCCATGACCTTCATGCGCCGCTGCGCCGTGTCGTTTTTGGCGTCCGTGATGAGGATGCAGGTGGATTTATATTGCCCACGCCCGATTCTCCCTCGGAGCTGGTGAAGCTGAGAGAGCCCGAATCGCTCGGCGTTTTCTATAACCATAATTACGGCATTCGGCACGTCGACGCCGACCTCGATGACCGTCGTCGAGACGAGCAGCTGCGTTTCGCCTTTGGAGAACGACTCCATAACTTTTTTCTTGTCCACGCTCTTCATCTTGCCGTGCATCAGCCCGACCGTGTAGCCGCGGAAATCGCCGCGCTGTAGTTCGTCGGCGTATTTCACGGCGGAGGCGAGTTCCGTGTCGCTCTCGCCCTCGTCAACGAGCGGGCAGATTATATATCCCTGCCGCCCCGCGTCGAGGTGCTTTTTTACATAGTTATATGCCCTTTGCCGCAGTTCCGAGGTGACGGCGTAAGTCTCGATTTTCTGCCTGCCGGGCGGCAGCTCGTCGAGAATTGATATGTCCAGTTCGCCGTAGATTATCAGCGCCAGCGTGCGCGGAATGGGCGTTGCCGACATGACATAGAGATGCGGATTCTCGCCCTTTTCGCCGAGTGCGTTTCTTTGCTCGACGCCGAAACGGTGCTGCTCGTCGGTTATGACGAGCGCGAGGGACTTGAACTCAACATCCGACTGGATTATTGCGTGAGTGCCGATGAGCAGGTCGATTTCGCCCGCTTTGAGGGCTTCTTTTTTTCGCCTTTTCTGCGCGGCGGTGTCAGACCCCGTGAGCAGTTCGACATTTATTCCGCAGCCCTCGAAGAGCTTCAGAAAAGTTTTATAGTGCTGTTCGGCGAGCACCTCCGTGGGCGCCATGAGAGCCGACTGCATAGAATTCTTAGCCGCCGAATAGACGAGCGCGGCGGCGACCGCAGTCTTGCCAGAGCCGACATCTCCCTGGAGCAGACGGTTCATCTGCCTGCCGCTCATCATGTCCCGCATGGCTTCTTTTACCGCTCTGCGCTGTGCACCAGTCGGGGAGAAGGGGAGATGCGAAAAATATTCGTCGCTGAAATCGCGCTCTATTATCGCGCCCGCGTTATTCTGAGTCTGCGAGCGCATTTTTTCAAGCCCGAGCTGCAATATTAACAGCTCTTCGAATATCAGCCTGCGCCGTGCCTCTTCGAGATAATCCGGGCTCTTCGGAAAATGAATGTTCCAAAGTGAATCCGGCAGATTCATCAGGCAGTATTTTTCGCGCAGCCAGAGCGGAATCGGGTCAACAAGCTCGTCCCGGCACTCAGTAAGCGCCGTGCGGACGAGCTTTTCTATCATCTTTGAGTTGAGTCCGTGCGTCTGAGGATAAATCGGTCTTATCCTGTCCGCGCCCTCGGCGGGTTCTATTTCCGGCGAGTTCATCTCCTTGCGGTAAAGGTTGCCGCCGACTCGACCGAAGAACAGAAATTCGTCGCCCTCGGTGAGCTTTTCCGCCGCAAAGCGGCTGTTAAAAATGGTGATGCCCATTATTCCGCTGCCGTCGGTGATCTCCGTCTTGTAAAGTGTCAAGCCTTTACGAATGAGATTCTTGCGCACAGGCGAACCCACAATGCCTTTTATGCAGCATATCTCGCCTATCTGCGCCTCGTTTATGCTTTTTATCCTGCTCCAGTCCTCGTAGACGCGCGGATAGAGACGCACGAGGGCGTTGACATCAGAGACGCCAAGCCGCGACAGCATCGCGGCACGCCTCTCGCCAACGCCCTTTAAGTATTTTATATAAGTATCGAGCTTCATCTTATTCGACCGAAATTATGAAATAGTAGACGGGCTGACCGCCGTTTATAACAGAGACCTCGATATCAGAGCCGAACTTCGCGGTCAGCAGGGAGGCGAGCTCCTCGGCTTCCTCTTCGGTGGTGCCGTTGCCGTAGATCAGCGTGACGAGCGAGGAGGTTCCGCGCTTGAACAGGTGCTTTGTGACCTTGTACGCCGCCTGAATGACATTCGACTCGACGGTGGTTATCTTGCCGTTTTCCATGCCGAGAATCTGACCCTCTTTGACGGACTGACCATCTATCGAGCTGTCGCGCGCGGCAAAGGTGACAAGGCCGGTTGAAATCTTCTCGGCGGCTTTCATCATCGCGAGATGATTCTCCTCCGCGGAGAGTGTGTCGTCAACGTTGAGCAGCGCGGCGATGCCCTGCGGAATGGTCTTTGTGTGCAGCACGCGCACGTCGCGGTCGGTCAGGGGATCGACCTGTTCTGCCGCCATGATAATATTTTTGTTGTTGGGGAGAATATAGACATGCTCTGCGGGGGTCGCGAGAACCGCCTTGAGCAGATCGTCGGTGCTCGGGTTCATCGTCTGTCCGCCGCTGACTATCTGATCCGCGCCGAGCTCGGTGAACAGCTCGCACAGACCCTCGCCGGACGCGACCGCGATATAGCCGAACGGCTTCGTCGGCTCGACCGCCTTCATCGGCTCGGGCTGATCCTCGGGAGCCGCGCCCCACGAGGCGTTCTGATGCTCCTGATGCATATTCTCAACTTTTATATTGGTCAGCTGACCATATTCAATGCCCTTCTGAATCGCCTTTCCGGGCGCGTTCGTGTGGACATGGACGGTTATATTCTTTCCGTCATCCGTGACGGAGACGCACTCGCCGATAGCTTCGAGATATGCGCGCAGCTCGCGGATATCCTTGTCGCTCTCGCGGAGGGAGATGAACTCCGCGCAGTAGGTGTAGCGGCTGTCTGCGGAGTGTTCGTCCGCTTTCTCTTCGCTTTTCGCTTCCTCCGCCTCGTCGGCGTCAAGGTTCACTTCCTTGCCGTGGAACACATCGGACATCGCGGTGAAAATGCAGACAAGTCCGCTGCCGCCTGCGTCAACGACGCCGGCTTTTTTGAGCACGGGGAGGATATTCGGCGTGTCGGCAAGGGCGGCTTTCGCGCCCTCGAGACCGATGTCAAACACCTTGACCGCGTCCGTCTCGCCGTCGTTCACTGCCTTGCGGGCATACTCGGACGCCGTGCGGATAACGGTGAGAATTGTGCCCTCGGTGGGCTTCATGACTGCTTTATATGCCGAGGAACTGCCATGCTCGAGCGCGGAGGCTATCGCTGCACCGTCAGCCTCGTCAAGACCCTTGAGCCCCTTGGAAATTCCGCGGAATATGAGCGAGAGGATAACGCCGGAGTTGCCTCTTGCGCCGCGCAGCAGACCTGAAGCCACGCAGCTTGCAACAGCCGAGACGCTCTCGCTGTCATCCTTGACCCTGACCTCGCGCGAGGCGTTGGTTATGGTCATGGACATATTTGTGCCGGTATCGCCGTCAGGCACGGGAAAGACGTTGAGTGCGTCTATCTCCTGGCGGTGAGAAGTGATCATTTGCGCCGCGTAGATAACTGCGTTGCGCAGAATTGCTCCTGTGATTGTCATTTATTTTCCTCCCCGGACAGCCGTTGTCATGCGGCCGTAAATCGGTTTTATTCGTTCTTCATTCCGTCAACATAGACATTGACTGCGTGAACCTCAAGTCCCGTAGCCTCTTCGACTGTGTATCTGACTTTGTTGACGATGCTCTGGCATATGGCGGATATGTTGACTCCGTAGGACACGATTATATGCAGGTCAACAATAAGACCCTCGCCGTCCTTGCGCACGGAGATGCCCTGGTCGGCGAAATGACCGTTCTTGTTGAGAACGGCGCGCAGACCCTGACGCATATTGCTGTTGGCCATGCCCGCAACTCCGAAGCAAGAGGAGGCGGCATTGCCGATGAGGGACGCGAAATAGGGCTGAGATATCTCGATAACGCCGAGATGATTTTCAAGTCTTATCAAGGAAAGTCCTCCCTTCAAAAATGAGAAGTCAAACTGGTTGTCCATCAATTTATTATACTAAAAATATCATGCTAAATCAAGCTCTTTGAGAAATCTTGCGAGCGCATCCTGCCACGGCGGCAGGCGGTCAAAGCCCGCATCGTCAAGGCACTTCTTTGAAAGGCGCGAATTCTCCGGGCGTTTTGCCTTCGCGGGATATTCGGCGGTGGTACAGGGGATTATTTTAGTTGTCTTTTCAGCCTGACGCATTATCTCCTTTGCGAACTCCGCCCATGTGCAGTAGCCTTCGTTCGAGGCATGATATGTGCCATATTTTTCGGTTTTTATCATGTCGCAGATAAGCCTTGCAAGGTCGGGTGTATAAGTCGGCGAACCGGTCTGGTCGTCAACGACTGTCAGCTTCTCGTGCGAGTCGGCGAGCCGGAGCATAGTCTTTACGAAGTTGCCGCCGTTTATTCCGAACACCCAGGAGGTGCGCACAATGAAGTGCTTTTGGCATTTCTTAGCCTCTTCCTCGCCGCCGAGCTTTGTTATTCCGTAGATATTCTGCGGATCTTTCGGCGCGTCGATTTCAAGCGGCTGAGTGCCGCTGCCGCCGAAAACATAGTCGGAGCTGATATAGACGAGCTTTGCGCCGATTTTTTCGCAGGCGAGGGCAATGTTTCTCGTGCCGTCGACGTTGACTTTGCGGCAGGTGTCGCGGTCGTCTTCTGCTTTGTCGACTGCGGTATAGGCGGCGCAGTGTACGATGGCGTCGGGGCGCAGGGCTGTGATATAATCCTCCGTTGCTTTGCCGTCCGTGATGTCGAACTCTTCTCTGTCCGCGCCGACGGGTTCATCCCCGAGGGCGTTCAGGCGTTTTATAACATCGTAGCCGAGCTGTCCGTTGGCGCCTGTGACGAGTACCTTCATTGAAAAACTTCCTTTTTAATCAGTTTTTGAGGCTCTGGAGCGGAGCGGGTATGCGTCCGCCGCGCGAGATCATCTTTGCGGGAGATGCGGTGTTGAGCGGCATTATCGGACCCGAGCCGAGCAGTCCGCCGAAGTTCAGCTCCTCGCCGGCATTCTTGCCGATGGCGGGAATGAGCCTGACCGCGGTCGTCTTGGAGTTCACCATGCCGATAGCCGCCTCGTCCGCGATAACCGCCGAGAGAACTTCTGCCGTTGTGTCGCCGGGAACGACTATCATATCAAGACCGACGGAGCAGACCGCCGTCATCGCTTCGAGCTTCTCTATCTTCAGTGTGCCCGCGCGCGCGGCGTCTATCATTCCGGCGTCCTCGGTGACGGGAATAAACGCGCCGGAGAGACCGCCGACATGCGACGATGCCATCGTGCCGCCCTTTTTGACTGCGTCGTTGAGCAGGGCGAGCGCCGCTGTTGTGCCGTGAGCGCCGCACTGTTCGAGACCTATCTCTTCGAGTATATGCGCCACGGAGTCGCCGACTGCGGGCGTGGGCGCGAGGGAGAGGTCGACTATGCCGAAAGGCACATCGAGCCTGCGCGAAGCCTCGCTCGCGATGAGCTGACCGAGGCGGGTTATTTTAAATGCGGTCTTTTTTATCGTGTCGGCAACATCTGTGAGGTTGCCGTCGGGAATCTTCTTAAGGGCGCAGCGGACAACGCCGGGACCCGATACGCCGACATTTATCACGCTCTCAGGTTCGCCGGGACCGTGAAATGCGCCAGCCATGAACGGGTTATCCTCGGGTGCGTTGCAGAACACAACGAGCTTTGCCGCGCCGATGCAGTTGTCGTCGGCGGTGAGCTCGGCGGTCTTTCTGATAATCTTGCCCATGAGCGCGACCGCGTCCATGTTTATGCCCGCCTTTGTCGAGCCTATATTTATGCTCGAGCAGACATGCTCGGTTCTCGCGAGCGCCTCGGGTATGCTGTTTATGAGTGCCTCATCGCCGGGGGCGAAGCCCTTTTGAACAAGTGCGGAATAGCCGCCGATGAAGTTGACTCCGACAGCCTGCGCCGCCTTTTCGAGCGTGAGTGCGTATTTCACCGGGTCGCCGCCCGATGCGGCGGCAAGCATGGCAATGGGGGTGACTGCGACGCGCTTGTTGATTATTGGCACGCCGTATTCTTTTTCAATCTCGCAGCCGACCTTGACAAGATTTTCCGCCTTGCGCGCTATCTTGTCGTATACTCTGCGGCAGGAGTCATCGATATCCTGCGAGCAGCAGTCGAGCAGGGAGATGCCCATGGTTATCGTGCGTATATCTAAGTTTTCATCCTCGATCATATGTATCGTTTCGAGAATGTCTCTTGTGTTTATCATAGTAAGGATCCTCTCAGGTGCGTAGATCAGACGTGATACATCGAGTCGAACACGTCCTCGTGCATAACATGGATATCGAGCCCGTGCTCGCGGCCGAGGCGGCTCATTATATCGGAAAATTCGGACAGCGGCACGGAGCATTTCTCCGTGTCAACGAGCATTATCATGCAGAAAAGATCCTGCAGGACGCTCTGCGTCACTTCGGTTATGTTTACATTGAGTTCCGAGCATTTTCCGGACACTTCTGCGAGGATACCGATTATGTCCTTGCCCGTAACAGTCATGACAGCTCTCATTTTTATTCTTCCTTTCCTGTGCACTTATCAGAATTACTTATATACATCTGATATCAAGATATTCTACCATATTTTATGCCCATTCTCAATAGCGGTTGAACAATTTGAACTTTTTTGTGTTTAATACTGTTACTGGGCGGAAAAATATGTTATCATATTGTATACTTTACCGTCAGTATCATGGAGGAAGCGCGATGCCGCAAAGAATTATCGACACTCATGTTCATACCGACAACTCACCCGACGGGCATCATTCGGCGATGTATATGTGCGAATGCGCCGAAATGGCGGGGCTTCGGGCGATAGCTTTTACCGACCATGTCGAGGCGGACGCTTACAGATGGGATCACTATGACCGCGTGGCGCTCCAGTCGTTTATCGATGTCACAAAGGCGCGCTCGGCGTTTCGCGGAAAGCTGCTCGTCTGCGCGGGCGTGGAGCTCGGTCAGCCGATGTACGATGTCGCGACCTCGGAGGAGATACTCGCGAATCTGCCCTATGATATGGTCATAGGCTCGGTGCATAATTTTCAGAATGAACAGGATTTTATGTATCTTGATTATTCCCAGTGGGATATAACCGACCTGATGAATAAATATTTTGACGAGCTTATAAAGCTCGCGCGCTGGGCGAAGTTCGATACCCTGGCGCATATGACATACCCGCTTCGATATATCGTCGGCGAGCACGGCATATCTGTTGATATGTCAAAGTTTTCAGACAAAGTCGATGAGATTCTTTCTCTGCTCGTCAAGAACGAAAAGGCGCTCGAAATAAACACCTCGGGGCTCAGACAGAAGCTCGGCAAAACTATGCCCGAAGAGGATGTTGTCCGGCGCTTTAAACAGCTCGGCGGTGAGTTTGTGACCGTCGGCTCGGACGCCCACTATGCAAAAGATATCGGCGCGGGAGTCGATGTCGGCATGGAGATAGCGCAGCGCAGCGGATTCGACTGCGTGACGCTGTTCCAGAACCGCCAGCCCGTGCAGATTCCGATAGAGTAAAAAGAGAGGTGCAGTCATGAAGATCGAACTCAGGGCAAACGCAAAAATAAATCTCTTTCTCGACATTCTGGCAAAACTGCCGAACGGCTACCACTCGCTGTTCATGATCATGCAGTCGGTCTCGCTTGCGGACACGGTGACTGTGCAGGAGAACGGCGAGGGTATTATCCGCCTTACCTGCTCCGAGCCGGCTCTGCCGACCGACAGCAAGAACATAGCCTACCGCGCGGCGCAGGCTTTTCTCGAAGAAGCGGGGCTCAGTGGCAGGGGAGTTGACATACACATTGAAAAAAATATTCCGTTTGAAGCGGGTCTTGCCGGCGGAAGCGCGGACGGCGCGGGAGTTATAGTCGGACTCGACAGGCTTTTCGAGACGGATATGGGCACGCAGAAGCTCTGCGATATCGGGCTGAAAATCGGCAGCGATGTACCTTTCTGCATCGCGGGCGGCACTATGCTCTCCCAGCACACGGGCGGCATACTTTCGCATCTTCCGCCGCTCAAAAGCTGCTTCGTCGTGCTCGCAAAGCCCGCAACGGGCGTCTCAACCGCACGCGCCTACGGCGATTTTGATTCCGCGAGCTTCATATATCATCCGAATAAGGTTGGCATGCTCGACGCTGCGGCGAACGCCGATTTCGAGGGTATTTGCCGTCAGGCGGGCAATGTTTTTGAACAGACTATAGAAGTGCCGGAGCGCGTGAGAATAAAGAGCATCATGCGCCGCCACGGAAGTTCGCTCGCACAGATGAGCGGAAGCGGTCCGACCGTTTTCGGACTGTTCGAGTCGGAGAGCGACGCCGAAAAATGCCGCGCCGAGCTCGAAAAGAGCGGGCTCGTCAAGAGCGTCCACCTGTGCAAAACCGCCGATAAAGGCGTTGAAACAGTAAATGAGGAGTAAAGCTTATCGGCTTTACACGGGTTCTTCAGATAAAAAGCCAAGACAGCGGACAGATTGCTCTGTTCGCTGTCTTGGCTTTTGGAGAATAACAATGAAAAAACCGGAAAAGTTTGTGGTTGTCTTGTTTATACGCCCTGAGCGCCGACCATTTCATAGTGCGGCTGGGCTTCCTGAGGGATCATGCGATAGATTTTGCCGTTGTCGTCAACATCAACCATGCTTATCTGGATATCCGGCACAAGTGTGTGCAGGGCGGAGACGAAATGCGTGCTCCTCTCTTTCGGAAATCCGGTGACGATGTCAACGGCGCCTTTCTTTTTGGCGATGACTGCGGCGAGGATAGCCGGACTGTCGTTAAAATATACACTCATCTGCGCGTTTTCATTTTTTGCGCATTCGTACAGATCTTCAAGCACTGCGGGATCGGGGCTGAATCCGTCCCTCTCGTGGAACACGCTGAGAACTTCGAGCGGCACTCCGTACTGCTGCGCTATCAGCGACCCGGAACGGATCAGCTGTTCGCATTTGCTCTGCGGAGTTACACAGACGAGAACGCAGTTTTTGCTTTTCATCTTGCTGATGTCCTTTCGTAGTTGGTAGCCGTCTGACTTTTCTTCCCTCTCACTACACTGACATAATAACATCCGAATGTGTACTGAATAGTAAAAATTCATTAAATCAAAGTAAAGAAAATTTGTACGAACCGTGAATGAACCGGGGTTGCGATATTCTTTTAAACATTGTATTATAGAGAAAGAAGAGAAGCGGGCACAGGAATAATATGCCGCATATGGCACGGCCAATGACAAAAAGCATGTGCCGGAATAATTTATAATGTAAAGGCAATTAACTTTACTTGCTCGCGAGGTGAGATATGTATACTTTTGATGAAAAATTCAAAAAAGGCGCCGCCCGCGCATTCAGGGCGCAGCAGGGGTTGACGGTTTTTTTGAGCGGGCTGAATAGAATTCTGCCCGAGCCGCCCGGATTCAAAACGGAAAAACCGAAAGATAAGCGCGAAGATACAATACGCATTGCGGACACTGCCGGCGACAGCTGGTATCTCGGCTTCTCCGAGCGGAGCATAACGCCGCCGGATATTGATGCGAAAAATTATTATATCGGCGGCAACCTGTCTGTTCCTCCGCGCAGGGTTCGCGGCGTGCTCGACGATATAAAAGTGCGGGCGATAGCCATAAGCGACGGCGAGCAAAGAGCGGCCGAGGTGTTCTGCGCCGTTGACTGCATCGGGCTCACAAACACGGTCGTTCGCCGCATACGAAGCGAGCTTGATTCGTTCTGCCGCACGAACAATGTCGGATATATCAATATTTTTTCGACCCACGCCCACAGCTCGATAGACACCATGGGCATATGGAGCGTGACGGGAAAGAAATTTTTTGAAAACATATCGAAGCTGATAACGCACTCGCAGCCCTTGCCGAGCGTTGACGGCGCGTTTATCGACTTGATAGTTGAAAAGACAAAGAAAGCCGTTGCTGAGGCGGTGAGAAATATGGAACCTGGTCGGCTTTTTGCGGCGCAGATAGGCGAAAACAGCGTCGAAAAGCTCGAAAAATATTCGGCAAAAAAACCGTATGGCGACATGACTCTGAGCGAGTACGGGATAAAAGATTTTATCTTCGCCAAGCGTCCGCCGCGCGAATATTCGCCGCGCCTCAACCGCCTGCGCTTCGTGCCCGATAATATCGCGAGCCGCCCGACAGTTCTGGTCAACTTCGGCGCGCATCCGTATGCAAACGGACTGCGGATAAAAAACAACCGCGGCGATATGCTCTCCGCCGATTTTCCGTTCTATATGGAGCGTGAGATAAACGCGGCGGGCGAAAACTTCATTTTTATCAACGGCGCGGTCAACGGAATATACCCGAACAGGGGAGCGGGCGGAGTAAAGGAAGAGAACTTTACACGCCAGACCGAGGCTCTCGGGCGCGATCTTGGAAAGCTCGTTCTCGCGATGACGAAAGAGTGCGAAGAAATAGAACAAAATTCTCTGCTCTCGCCGAAAAACAGCGGCGAAGCGTATAAGAGCGCCGCCGAAAGGATAGGCAAATGCACTGTCGAAGAGCGCGAGCTTGAGCCGAAGCTTATTTCAATACACAAAGAAACGGCGCTCAGGGTCGATAATCCGCTCGAAAAGATAATCGGGAAGCTCGGCTTCGCGTGCTTTGATATGACAAGACCCGCAAAGGGAATATATGAACTTGAGACGGAGACGGGATATCTCGAACTCGGCGGCGAGTTCAAAGCCCTGCTTGTGCCTGGTGAGATAACGCCGGGACTCGTCAGCGGCACAGGAGATATGCTCGCGGAAAACAGCATTACAAACAGGGCGAGCGGCTTCAAAAGTCTCTGCGATATAGTCGGCGGTGACACGGCGGTTTTCGGGCTCGCGAACGACGCGCTCGGATATATTATCCCGGACAACGATTATTGTATGTTCTTCGCGGGCTACGGCAAGCTTGCGGAAAAGCTGTTCTTCAAAGATTACGCCCATTATCAGGAGATGTTTTCCATCGGCGCGCACACCGCGTCCGCGTTCGCCGCAGGTGTCGAGGACATGATGAAAAGCTTTAAAGCGCGGTTGAATAAATAATTATTCCCCGGTCATATTGTGCTGACCGGGGAAAATTTTAGATATCTTTAATATAGTATTTATCTTCAATCCATTTTGCTGAAAACAGTCTTTGAAACTTACCGATATAATCACTGCCGCCGCCCGATCTTGGGCAGGTGGTGAGTGAGTGCGCCCTTGCGGATCGCTTGCGATTGAGGCACGAGTGTGCTATACTGAGCATCGGCTCAACAAATCGGAATTTGTGGAGGTAAACGAAATATGGAACTGTGGGACGCTTATGATAGAGATTTCAAAAAGATTCAGGGTGTAACCTTGGTTCGAGGAGAGGTAATTCCAGAAGGCTTTTTTCATTTGGTCTGTGAAATAATTGTTAGACATATAGATGGGAGTTATCTCATCATGCAAAGGGATAAAAGAAAGCATTTGGGCGGAATGTGGGAGGCTACAGCGGGTGGTTCTGCATTACAAGGTGAAGAACCTGCAATCTGTGCCGCTAGAGAACTTTATGAAGAAACGGGAATTACCTCCAATAATTTGGTAGAAATAGGAAGGGTGCTCCACCACAGCCATAAATCGTTTTATGTGGAGTATCTTTGCATTACGGATGTAGATGAGGATAGTGTCGTTTTGCAAGAAGGAGAAACATCTGATTATAAATGGATTACGGCTGACGAATTGCTAAAACTGTCCAGGGATGAGTTGGCAACGCAACGTATTCTAAATTTCGTTGAAGAACTTAATTGACAACTTCCAGTTTGTCGGTTTGATTTTCTCTACTTTTATATTAACCGTTTAATTTAGAAAATACCTTTGACAAACTTCGCTACAAGCAATATGAAAAGGACAAAAGGGAGCAGAATTTCTGCTCCCTTTTGCCAAACCTGTCTCCTATATATCGGACGAGCCGAGCTCGTCCTTTATCCGCTGTGCGGTCAACACAGGGGATAAATCATTGTTAATTGCCGCGTCCGCGCAATTTGAATATATCGGGTCGCGCGCCTCGAACATTTTATCAAGCGTTTCGCGGCTCTTCGAGAGCGGTCTGCCGTCGAGCGAGAGCAGATCGAGGTCTCTTTTGAGATAATATATGCGCCCGTTGCCCTTGAGCGCGCGGACATTCTCGGGGTCGAGCACCGCGCCGCCGCCCGTTGCGATTATCAGCCCTTTTTCTTTTGCCGCGCTGCGGACAGCCTGCGCTTCAAGCTCCCTGAAGCGTTTCTCGCCGTATTGCGAGAATATTTCCGGTACGCTCATGCCCGCTGATTCTTCGACGAGCGAATCCGTGTCGACCGCCTTTCGCCCGGTGAGCTTCGAGAGCTCTTCGGCGACAGTCGTCTTGCCGCATCCGGGCATACCGACGAGGACTATATTCTGAACATCGAGCGCGAGCGAACGGAATACGCGCTCGATTTCTTCTTTGCCTATCTCGGCGGAGCAGAAATATTTTGCGCTCTGCGCCGCCTGCGCGACGAGCATATAGAGCCCGCCCGAGCATTTTATCCCGCGTTCGAGCGCCTGCATGATAAGCTCTGTGCGCAGCGGGTTATATATCACATCGAGCACCGCCTCGCAGTGCGGGAATTTGTCGAGGCTCACCGCCGAGCTGCCGTTGTTCGGATACATTCCGACAGGTGTTGTGTTTATCAGTACTTCGCAGTCGGCGAGCTTTTCGAGATTATCGTAGTTGTATTCGCCGGAGCGGGAGACTACGGTTATTCTCTCTGCGCCGCCGTCCGATGCCACGGCTCTCGCGGTCAGCGAGGTGCCGCCGCTGCCGAGAATGACGACTTTTTTGCCCGCAAAATCTATTCCCGCTCGCTCTGCCATGGATTTGAAGCCGAAATAGTCGGTGTTGAATCCGTGAAGCCCGTCCGATGTTCTGACAACGGTGTTGACGCTGCCTATTTTCTGAGCCTCCGGGCTGATGTATGAGCAGTAGGGCATGACCGTGCGCTTATATGGAATGGTCACATTGAATGCGTCAAATTCTTCATTCTCCATGAACTCGCCGACCTTGTCCTTCGGCAGGCTGACCAGTTCATATGAATACAGTCCGAACGCCTCGTGAATGAGCTTCGAGTAGCTGTGACCGAGTCTTTCACCGATGAGTGCGCACTTCATGTCAGACCTCCGAATAGCTGCCGAGGAACACGAACAGCTCAGGGCTGTCCGAAAGTTCGTCGAGCAGGGCAAGAACTGCGGAAGAGTATACTGACGCTTCGATGTCGAAATAGAACATGAATTCAAAGTCACTTCCGGCTATCGGGCGGCTCTCAAGCTTTGTGAGGTTGAGCCCGAGGACGGAGAACTTCGAGATGAGCGAATAGAGCGAGCCGGGTCTGTGCGGCAGGGAGAGCATGAGGCTTATTCTGTCCGCGCCGGGGAAAATCATGGCTTTCTTTGAGATGCAGATAAAACGGGTGAAGTTGCCGTCCGTGTTCTGAACGCGGGTGTCGAGCTTTTTCAGACCGTAGAGATTTGCGCAGCCCGCCGACGAAATAGACGCGGCGTCGTGCCTGCCGCTCTCGTGGAGCATCTTTGCTGCGGCGGCGGTGTTGTCGCACACGGTGACCTTTATGCCGGGGTGCGCCTTGAGAAACTCCGAGCACTGGCCGATTGCCTGCTCGTGGGAGAATATCTCCTTGACATCTTTAAGCTCGGTGCCGGGCAGGACGAGCAGGGAGTGGTCAACTTTGAGTTTGATGCTTCTTACAATATGGAAACGGTAATTTTTCATCAGGTCGTAGACCTCATTTACCGTGCCGTAGGTGCTGTTTTCAATCGGGAGAATACCGTATTCGCACAGCCCCTGTTCAACGGCGGCGAACACGCCCTCGAAATTCTTGAAATATGAGATGGACGGAGCAGTAAAGAGCTTGTCGCAGGCGAGCTGGGAATATGCGCCCTCAACGCCCTGGCAGGCGACGGTGCCGTGCTTCGGGAATATCGGCGGGGTATTTTTGAGCGCATCGGTTATAGTTTCCGAGATAACGCCGCCTTTTGCTGTCAGTCTCTCCTGATAAGAGCGGCTGACATCCATGAGGGTCGCGAAAAATGTGCGGGCGTAGTCTTCGAGCTCTTCGCCTGCTCCCGCCGCCGCGGCGGCAAGAATCTCGCGCTCTCTGCCCTGCTGGAGGACGGGCAGCTTGTTTTCTTTTTTATATTCCGCAACGCCGCGCACGGTGTTCATCCGCTGCTTGAAAAGCTCAAGCATCTGCGCGTCAATTGAGTCAAGTTCTTTTCTGTAGTCTGAAAGTTCCATTTTTACCATCTCCGCATGAATTTATTTGCCGAGCACCATATCAAGGACGGTCACTGCCGCCGCCGCTTCGACGCAGGGGACTGCGCGCACCGCGATGCACGGGTCGTGCCTGCCTCTGACTTCGAGGCGAGTCTCTTCGAGCGAGTCGAGATTGACGCTCCTCTGCGGCAGACCTATCGACGGGGTCGGCTTGAACGCCGCTCTGAATATTATCGGCATTCCGCTCGTGAGTCCGCCGATGATGCCGCCGTGGTTGTTCGTGACCGTTTTTATCTTGTCGTCAATGAGGCAGTAGGGGTCGTTGTGGACGCTCCCGGTCATGTCCGCCGCAGAGAATCCCGCGCCGAACTCGATTCCGCGCACGCCGCCGATGCCGAATATCATTGAAGATATCCTGCTCTCGACCGAGCCGAATATCGGGTCGCCGAGCCCAGCACCGAGTCCCGTGACCGCACATTCGACTATTCCGCCGACGGAGTCGAGCGACTCTTTTGCCTCGATTATTTTCTTCGTCATCTCTTCGCCCGCCTTGTCGTCAATGGTGGGGAAGAGCTTTGCTTTGAGCTTGTCAAAAATTCCGTTGTCCGGGTTGCATGGGTCAAACGGCGCGTCGTCAATGCCCGCCGCACGCGAAAGGTGCGCGGCAACTTTTATGCCCTTTCGCGCGAGTAGCTGTTCGCTTATCGCGCCTGCGACGCACAGGGGAGCCGTCAGCCTGCCGGAAAACTGCCCGCCGCCGCTTCGGTCGTTCGCGCCGCCGTATTTGACGAACGCGGGGTAGTCCGCATGGGACGGACGCGGGATATTTTTTATGTTTTCGTAGTCCGCGGGACGGATGTTGCTGTTGCGTATTATCGCGCAGAGCGCCGCGCCCGTTGTTCTGCCGCCGAGCAGACCGCACAGAAATTCAGGCCTGTCCTCCTCTTTTCGCGGAGTGCTCCACGCCTTGCCGCCCATTCTGCGGCGCATGAACTGCATTATCTGCTCCTCGTCTATCGCTTCGCCCGCGGGCAGTCCCTCAATAACAACTCCGACTGCGCTCGAGTGTGATTCGCCGAATACCGTGAGCTTTATGTTCTGTCCGTTTTCAGATGACATCCGCTTTTCCTCCCAGCTTTCTGTAGTCTTCAAAGAAGTTCGGATATGATTTGTTCACCGCCTGCGCGTCATGTATAACAACGGTTTTTTCGCATATGCACGCCGCGACTGCCGCCGCCATGACGATGCGGTGATCGTTGAACGAATCGACCTCGCCGCCGGGGAGTGTGACCGTGCCGTGGACGGTCAGGGAATCCTCCGTGCTTTCGGCCGAACCGCCGAGTGAATTTATCATCTTTTCGACCGCCTCGATGCGGTCGCTCTCTTTTATTCTGAGCCGCGCGGCGTTTGTAAATATTGTATCGCCCGAAGCCGCACATGCGGTTGCCGCGAGGGTTGGGAAGAGATCTGGACACTGCGAAATATCTATTTTAATGCCGCAAAGTCCGTTTCCTCGGACTGAAATCATATCGCCGCAATTTACATCCGCGCCGAAGTCTTTCAGTATACTCACAACCGCTCGGTCGCTCTGCCGGCTGTCGGGTGACAGCCCCGTGATATCCGTCTCTCCGCCGAGCGCGCCTGCGCAAAGGAAGAACGCGGCGTTCGACCAGTCGCCCTGAACGCGCGGGGAGTCGGGCTCGATATATTTTTGCGGACCTTTTATTTTGTATCCGCTCTGGGTCTCTTCTATATTAATAGAAAAGCTTCTGAGCGTATCGAGCGTCATGTCAATATATCCGACCGATTCGCGCTTGCCTTCTATTACGATTTCGCTGTCGCCGTCAAGCAGCGGCAGGGCAAAAAGCAGACCGGATATGAACTGCGAGCTGATGTTGCCGGGAACTCTGAATACGCCCGGGTGAAGCTGCCCCGAGACTTTTATCGGCAGATTATCAGCAGAAATCACTGCGCCGTTTTCTCTGAGTGCGTCGGTGAGCGCCGACATCGGGCGCTCCGGCAGTCTGCCGTGGCCGATGAATTCTGCATTTATTCCGAGCGCCGAGGCGACGGGGAGCAGGAAGCGCAGAGTCGATCCGCTTTCGCCGCAGTCGAGAATGCCGCCGTCATGCAGCTCGTTAAGACAGCGGAAGGTTGCGCGCGTGTCCTCGGAGGTGCAGAGCGATTCGGAATTTTTTTTGCCTGCGAGCGCCACGGCTGTCATCAGCCTGTGCGCGTGCGACTTCGACGGCGGAGCTTCGAGAGTGCCACAAAGCTTGCCCGGTGTTATCCTGATATCCATTGCGCCCTCCGTCAAAGAGAATATATGCTTTCGAGCTCGTCCGGGCTTGTCTTATATAGGATGCACTCGCCGATTTTAGTCGGCAGAATGAGATTTATTCCCGCCGAGCTGCATTTTTTGTCGCGGTGCATGACTCCCGCGAGCTCATGAACGGGAATATCGGTCGAGACGGGGAGCCCGTTTCGTGCCATAACTTTTTTCACGCGCTCCGATATATCATCTTTGCACACGCCGAGCTTTTGCGCCGCGATGCAGGCGCGAACTGTGCCTATCGCCACTGCGTGACCGTGTGAAACAGCAAAATCGCTGCACCGCTCTATTGCGTGGCCGAGCGTATGCCCGAGATTGAGCTTCTGACGCTCGCCCGTGTCAAATTCATCGCGCGAGACTATGTCGCTTTTTATCTCGACGCAGCGGCGCACGATGTTCTCTATATTGCCTTTTACGTCGCCTGACTCGAAAATTTCAAAAAGACTTTCATCGGAGATTATGCCGTATTTTATACTCTCCGCCGCGCCGTCGGCAAAGAGCGAATCGCTCAGCGTGTCGAAGCAATCGGGGTCGCACAAAACGAGCGACGGCTGATGAAATGCTCCGGCGAGGTTCTTGCCCTCGGGGAGATTGACTCCCGTCTTGCCGCCGACCGAGGAATCGACCGCCGCCAAAAGCGTTGTCGGTATCTGGACGAATCTGACACCGCGCAGATACGCGCTCGCCGCAAAGCCGGTTACATCGCCGACTATTCCGCCGCCCAGAGCTACGAATATATCGCTCCGGTTGAGGCTGAGCTGCGCCGCGAACGAGAGGATGTCGCCGACTGTTTTAAGGCTCTTGTACTCCTCGCCGTCCTCAAAGACGAACTTTTCGCAGTTTATCCCCGCGCTTTTCAGCGACTCGAGCGCGGCTTTTGAATATAGCCCGTCCACCGTGCGGTCGGTTATCAGCAAAGCTCTGCCGGCGCCCGTGTATTTTTTTATAAGCTCTCCGGCTCTTTTTAATATCCCGCGCTCAATGAGCACATCGTATTCGGTCGATGCCCTGACTTTTACGGTCTGCATGGTCTTCACTCCTGTTTTTTATCCGCAGATGGCTTTTCTCTTCGTGCCGTCCTCGAGCAGGGCTTCGAGCTTCGCCCTGTCGCTTGACGCTATCGCGTCGCGGTATTCGGTCAGATTATTTATAATGTTATCTATTTCGTTCAAAAGATTGTCGCCGTTTTCGAGGAACAGCTCGCTCCACATATTGGAGTTGAGCGACGCGACGCGCGTCATGTCCCTGTAGCTGCCCGCGCTCATGCCCGTGTGTTCGAGTGCCGTCGGGCTCTTTATATATGCGCTTGCAACGACGTGCGCGAGCTGAGAAGTGTAGGCGATAATTCTGTCGTGCTGTTCGGGAGAAACAACGGTGATGCTGCCGAAGCCTATCGAGAGGAACATCTGCTTTATCTCGTGCAGCAGTGCGATGTCCGTGCCGCCGTCGGGGGTCAGGATCATCGAAGCGTTGTTGAACAGCATGCCGAACGAGCTGTCAAATCCCCATCTCTCAACGCCCGCCATCGGGTGTCCGCCGATGAATTCAAAGCCGTGGGCTTTTGCAAGCTCATGGGCGGGTGTAAAGACGTATCGCTTTACACCGGAGCAGTCTATAACGACCGCGCCTTTTTTGATCATATCCGCCTTGCTCTGAAGAAATTCGACCGTTGATTCGGGATAGAGTGCGATTATAACTCTGTCGCACTGCACGAGGATATCGTCCGTCAGTTCGCCGTCTATCGCGCCGACGAGCTTCGCCTTGAGCATGATGCTCTCGTTTATATCAAGACCGTAAACCTCGCTGTCCGTGTTGTCTTTGAACGCTTTTGCCATTGACCCGCCTATGAGTCCGAGGCCTATAACTGCTGTTTTCATAATTATTATATCCTTTCGACAGACTGTTGGCAACCTTACATTTTATATGCGAACGGGCGGATGCTGTTGACGCCCTTGACCACATCGTCGAACGCCTCGGGTGTCAGCGACTGCGGACCGTCGCAGAGCGCATGCTCGGGGTCATTGTGGACTTCAATAATAAGTCCGTCCGCTCCGGCGGCGGTGGCTGCAAAGGCCATGGGCTTTACAAGCTTCGAGATGCCGGTCGCATGGCTGGGGTCGACGATTATCGGCAGATGCGAGAGAGTCTTGATAGCGGGAACGGCGGAAACATCGAGGGTGTTTCTGGTGTAAGTCTCGAATGTTCTGATTCCGCGCTCGCAGAGGATAACATTCATGTTGCCGCCCGCCATGATGTATTCGGCGCTCATGAGAAGCTCCTGCAGGGTGTTAGCAAGTCCGCGCTTGAGAAGTATGGGCTTGTTGATATGACCGAGCTGCTTTAAGAGCTCGAAGTTCTGCATGTTGCGCGCGCCGACCTGAATGACATCGACATCGTCGAACAGCGGCAGCTGAGACAGATCCATGATTTCAGTGACTATCGGCATGCCGGTCAGCTTCTTTGCCTCGAGCAGGAGCTTGAGACCCTCTGCGCGCAGTCCCTGGAAAGCGTAGGGGGAAGTGCGGGGCTTGAACGCGCCGCCGCGAAGCAGAGTTGCGCCGGACTTCTGAACCGCCTGCGCGATACCGCATACCTGCTCTTCCGATTCAACGGAGCAGGGACCCGCGATAATTTGAAAGTTGCCGCCGCCGATCTTGATATCTTTTTCTTCGTCAATGACGACTACCGTATCTTCTGGATGGAACTTTCTGTTCGCGTTCTTGTACGGCTCCTGGATTCTCTTGACATCCTCGACGATATCGAGAGCCTTGATAAGGTCGATGTCGATACCCGATGTGTCGCCGACGAGTCCGAGCACGGTGTTGTGCTCGCCGAGGCTGCTGTGAACCGTGATGCCGAGGCTTTCAAGCCAGTTCACAAGATTGTCGCGCTGCTCTTCGTTGTAATTTTCTCTAAGAATAACTACCATTGTTTTTCCCTCCGGTGAAAATTTGTAAAATAAAAAAACCCCCGCAGCGTTCAACTGCGGGGGAGATTACCAAGTTTTGTGCGCCTCAAGCGCGGCTCGGTGCTGTCATTTCCCTGTCTGCGGTCAAACGCAAATAAGCCTTACCGTAAAAGTAGGTAAAGCTAAAGTAATAGGGAAAATATTTAGCTGTCAGTTTTGCTGAAAGCTTCATAATGATGACCTCACTGTCTTGTTGTCCCTATGATAACAGCATGAAAAGCGTTTGTAAATAGAAAATCTCAAAAAAATCCCGAAAAAGCCGAAGTTTGTTGAATCTCTATAAAAATACTGTGGATTTTTCGAGCCGCATCTGTAAAAAATATTTTGATTTCGTGCGAAAAATGGTATAATTATCTTCGACAGAAACGGAGTGATACAGATGAAAAACGAACTTTCGCAGATAATATCGCAGTCCCGTTCGCTCGTATTTTTCGGCGGAGCGGGTGTTTCGACGGAGAGCGGTATACCTGATTTCAGGAGCGTTGACGGGCTGTATAATCAGAAATATGACTACCCGCCCGAGCAGATGCTCAGCCACACTTTTTTCGAACGCAAGACGGAGGATTTCTACAGATTCTATCGCGATAAAATACTTTCATATGCCGTCTCGGCAAAGCCGAACGCCGCGCACAAAAAGCTCGCCGAGCTTGAAGAGAGGGGCATACTCTCGGCGGTCGTGACCCAGAACATAGACGGTCTGCATCAGGCGGCGGGGAGCAAAAATGTGTTTGAACTGCACGGCAGCGTGCTCAGAAACTACTGCACGCGGTGCGGCAGGAGCTTTGATATTGACTATATGATAAACAGCGAGGGCGTGCCGCACTGCTCCTGCGGTGGGGTGATAAAGCCCGATGTCGTGCTCTATGAAGAGGCGCTCGATGACGAAACGGTGCGCGGCGCGGTCAGCGCGATAGCCTCAGCCGACACGCTGATAATCGCGGGGACGAGCATGGTCGTCTATCCGGCAGCGGGGCTTGTGAACTACTTCAACGGCAAGCATCTTGTAGTTATCAATATGAGCCCGACTTCGGCGGATTCGCGAGCCGATCTGCTGATCTGCGGCAAGGTCGGCGAAGTGCTCGGAGGGGTAGATATATGAAAAATAATTTCAAAAGCGGGCTGCAAAAGGCACTCGACGAGCTTGAAAATATAACCCCGCTCAAGCCTTTTAATTGCGGAAAGCTCTGCTCGGCGCGCTGCTGCTCCGGCGGGGACAATGACGGCATGGGTCTGTTCCCCGGCGAAAAAGAGCTGTTCGAAAGCAGCATGGATTTTGAAATAAATGATTCCGAGGGCAACTTCGGCGAGCCTGTTGTCGTCTGCCGCGGCGGCTGCGACAGGCACAAAAGACCGCTTGCGTGCAGGATATTCCCGCTGTTTCCGCTCGCGGTCGAGCGCGAAAATGAAATTGTTATAGTGCCTGTGCCCGACCCGCGCGCGGGTATGTGTCCGCTGCTCCGCTGCCCGGAGAAAATCGACCGAAGGTTTTACAGAGCCGTGCGCCGTGCCGGGAAATATCTTATGCGAGACGAAGATACCCGCAAATATCTCCTTGAACTCAGCTCCGAGATAACCGATATCGCCGAGCTTGCGGAGAGGCTGTGAAACAGGGCTTTTGCGAAAAAAGTTTTTACTTTGTTTTTTGAACCGAGCGGGCTAACCCCTCAGTCTTGGCTTTGCCAATCCGGCTCCCCTGCAGGGGAGCCACGCGGGCAGTGTATATCATTTGATTATAGTAGGACGCGAAGGCATAGGGTGAATTATACAATTTCATATCGTGCCGCTGTCGCGGTAGCGGTGCGTATCAATAAAATCGTGTGATTTCGCGGGTGGATGATATCCGCCCATACTTACTTTGAACGAAGTGACTGAGGGGTTCGAACGAAAGCCGGATTCGATATCAATTCAGTTCGGAAACGGCGGCTTTTTATTTGCTCGGCAGCGATGTGTCACCCTCTTGCCTTCAACTTTAAAATTAGCCGATAATATCATGATTTAAAAAATATCGTCCTGCGCTATTGACTCTTATTTTGCTTGTGCTATAATAAAAATGTCACAAGGTGACCGACGGTCAGCAAAAGTGTGGAGGCGCGGAATGAAAAGCAACGACGAACGCATCAAAACTCTTGAAAAATTCAATATAATCGGACGGAAAAAACGCCCCGTTGCCGCGGTGCTGCTTTTACTGTTGACGGCTGTGTTTATTGTGCTCGGCATAGTCGTTCCGTCGTTTGCAATAGTTGTCGTGATAGTGCCGATAACCTCGGCGATATTCTTCTATCTCGCCGCCGCCGTGTTTCTTTCCTTGTCTATAGCTATGTTCAAGGGTGTGGACGCGGTGCGCTGCCCGTACTGCGGCGCGGAATATTATCTCACGCCGGACAAGAGCCGTCTGCATTGCAAAAAATGCGGCAAGGACAGTTGCAGGGAATAAAACAAAATAAAAATCAACCGCCGCAAGGATTTTTCCCTGCGGCGGTTTGCTATACAATAATATATTTTAAATATATCTTATTTTATGCCTGCGGCTCCCTTGAGGGCATTGACCTTGTCGGTGTGCTCCCAGGGCAGGTCGATATCGGTTCTGCCGACATGGCCGAGAGCGGCTACCTGACGATAAATCGGGCGGCGGAGGTCGAGCTCCTTGATTATCGAAGCCGGGCGGAGATCAAAGACCTCGTTCGCGGCGGCGGCTATTTCGGAGTCGGGGATAATGCCGGTGCCGAAGCTGTCAACAAAAACGGAGACGGGCTCGTCAACGCCGATGGCGTAGGCGATTTCAACTTCGCACTTGTCTGCAAGACCTGCGGCGACGATGTTCTTCGCCATGTATCTTGCGGCATATGCTGCGGAGCGGTCGACCTTTGTCGGGTCCTTGCCGGAGAATGCGCCGCCGCCGTGGCGTGAATATCCGCCGTAGGTGTCAACGATTATCTTTCTGCCGGTGAGGCCGCTGTCGCCCTGAGGACCGCCGGTGACAAAGCGTCCGGTGGGGTTGATGAATATCTTCGTCTTGTCGTCCATCATGTCTGCGGGAATGATCTCGCGGATAACATTCTTTTCGATGTCGTGGCGAAGCGTCTCGGTCTCGATATATGCGGCGTGCTGAGAGGATACGACAACAGCGTCGATTCTTACGGGAGTGCCGTCCTCGGCATATTCGACCGTGACCTGAGTTTTTCCGTCGGGTCTGAGATAGGGGAGAGTGCCGTCTGCGCGGACTTTCGTCAGCTGAGCGGCGAGCTTGTGGGCGAGCGAGATGGGCAGAGGCATAAGCTCCGGAGTCTCGCGGCACGCATAGCCGAACATCATTCCCTGGTCGCCCGCGCCCTGACGGTCAACGCCGAGGGCGATGTCGGGGGACTGCTTGTCTATAGTTGTAAGTATAGCGCAGGTGTGACCGTCGAAGCCCTTTTCGGGGCTGTCATAGCCGATGTCGCAGATGACCTGGCGCGCTATCGAGGGAATGTCTATCTTCGCGCTCGTGGTTATCTCGCCCATTATCATGACCATGCCGGTCGTGCAGCAGCACTCGCAGGCAACTCTGCCGTTCTTATCCTCGGCGAGGATAGCGTCAAGGACTGCGTCGGAGATCTGGTCGCAGATCTTATCGGGATGTCCGCCCGTTACGGATTCGGATGTGAAAAAGTAGTTTGCCATGTTTTTGTCCTCCTTCTGACAAATAAAAAAAGCGCTCGGCGAAACCGCTAAGCACTTCTGGGCGATACGGAAATTTTCCGCCGCCGGCCTTATCTTCCGGTCTGCACCGCAGGATTTAGCACCTTGAATAATCAGGTTGCCGGGCTTCACAGGGCCTGTTCCCTCAGCCGCTCTTAATAAGGAAATATTAAATTTCGACAGCTATTCTACTCTTTCGTATGCACTTTGTCAATAGCCTTTAAAAACATTCGGTTTGAAAATATTGTAAGTATTGCTATCGGTTTGATTTTTGACGATATATGCGGCATAATATGAGCCTGTCATGAACTGACGAAACGCAGACTATACTTTTATATATAATATTGCCTGCGCCGCGAAAAATAAAATCAAAAAACACTTGCATTGTCCGGCACTTTGTGCTAAAATATCTAAGCATTTGTTATCCGTCACAGCTTCGGTGACGGGGTTTAATGCCGAAGCGGCATGGCCGCACCACATTAAAGCGGGCGCTCCTCTTTCATCTAATTTGTTACGAACGTCTGAAAATCAACGGAGGAATATAAAATGGACGCACTCAAAGTTATTGCACAGGATTCGCTTAAAACAGGCGACGAGATCCCCCAGATCAAGATCGGTGACACCGTAAAGGTTTCCGTTAAGATCCGCGAGGGCGAGAGAGAAAGAATTCAGGCTTTCGAAGGAACCGTTATTGCCCGCAAGGGTTCGGGCGTTTCCGAGACCTTCACCGTTCGCAGAGTTTCCTACGGTGTCGGCGTCGAGAGAGTCTTCCTGGTACATTCACCCAACGTTGCTAAGGTTGAGCTCATCAGAAGCGGTAAGGTCCGCAGAAGCAAGCTCTATTACCTCAGAGACAGAGTCGGTAAGGCCGCGAGAGTCAAGAGCCAGGTCAAATAATTGTGCGAATGAGGGTGTAACATTTATTTGTTACACCTTTTTCACTTAAAACGGGGTTTACGCGATGCGCAGAGTCGAGGAATATTGGTTTAAATTTGAATATCCTGCCGCACTCTCGCAGGAGGTGGACAGCGGAGAAGAGCTGCCCGAGCGGAATCAAAAGCTGTGGGGCATAGTATATGACGCAGTTGCCACGCTCGAGTCGGCGGTTATTATACTCATACTGTTGTTCTCGCTCGTGTTGAGACCTGCCGCGGTTATCGGCAACTCAATGCTCCCGAATTTCAGCGGCGGCGACAGGGTCGCGTGCGTACATAGCTTTTCCGGCTACGAGAGCGGTGATGTTATAATAATATCCCACGCCACGCGCAAGGATGAGTCGATAATAAAGCGCGTTATCGCGGTCGGCGGCGACACGGTGGATATAGATTTTTATAAGGGCACCGTCAGCGTCAACGGTCAGGTGCTCGACGAGCCGTATGTGAACACTCAGACGAATCTGAGCTATGATATGACTTTTCCCGTGACCGTTCCCGAGGGCAAGCTCTTTGTTCTCGGCGACAACAGAAACGATTCCCTCGATTCGCGTTCGACTGATATCGGTTTTATAAACGAGAACAAGGTTCTCGGCAAGGTCGTTTTCAGGTTCTACCCGTTTGACAGAATCAAAATAATCAAAAACTGAGCCGCAAGGCTTGAGATTTGAAGGCGGACTGTTATGCAGGAAAATAATGAACTTCAAATGAATAATACTGAAGAGCAGGCTGACGTTAAAAAGCAGCCGAAGAATTCAAAGACGGTCAGCAATATCTATGATATAGTCTCCGTCGTTGTGTCGGCGGTCGCGGTGATTGCCATTGTTTTCACTTTTGTGACCCGCGTGCTCGTCGTCTCCGGTGCGTCGATGAACCCGACGCTCAACAACGGCGACACCGTGGCGATAAGCTCGCTCAAGCGCTCGTTTGACTACGGCGACATAGTTATCGTCGCCCAGCCCAACGCCATGCATAAGACGCTGATAAAGCGCGTTATAGCGGTCGGCGGTCAGACGGTGGATATCGACACGGAAAAAGGCGTTGTCTATGTTGACGGCAAGGCGCTCGACGAAAAATATACTCTCGAGCCGACCTATACCGCCGGCAATGTCGAGTTCCCCGTAACCGTTCCCGAGGGCAGCCTTTTTGTTATGGGCGACAACAGAAACGACTCGACAGACAGCCGCATGAGCGTCGTCGGATTCATCAACGAGAAATATATCATGGGCAAGGTCGTCGGCAGGATCATGCCGCTCGGTCAGTGGGATGTCTACTATAATTTCAATCCGGATTCGGACAAATAACCTGTCCGCGCTATAATATGCAATCAAGACGCAGCTTCGGCTGCGTTTTTTGCTTGTAAAGACAAAGTTTTTTTGCTATACTCATTTAGTAAAGCCGAAAAGTATTTTTTATATACGGCGCGCAAAATATTGGCGCATATAGTCCCAAGGAGGAAGAGTTTTGGAAAACGGAGATCTTTATGTCCAGTGGTTTCCGGGTCATATGGCTCGGACGCGCAGGCAGATAAAAGAGAGTCTGCCGCTCGTTGACGCGGTGGTCGAGATAGTTGACGCGCGCGTGCCCGTGAGCAGCCGAAACCCCGAATTGCCGGAGCTTATAGGACAAAAGCCACTCATGGTCATTCTCAATAAGTGCGACCTCGCCGACGAAAACGCGACGCGCCGCAGGATATCCGAGCTCGGCAAGCAGGGCGTGACGGCTATAGCCGTTGACTGCCGCTCGGGCAAGGGCTTGAACGCCTTTGCGCCGACAGTCCGCCGTGTGCTCAGCAATAAAATCGAGGCGAACGCTCAAAAGGGCATGGCGGGCAAGCCGCTTCGCTTGATGGTAGTCGGTATACCCAACACAGGCAAGTCCTCGTTTATTAACCGCATGGCGGGCAAGAACAAGGCAAAAGTTGCGGACAAGCCCGGAGTCACGCGCCAGAACCAGTGGTTCAGCATCGGGAGCGGCATCGAGCTGCTCGACACGCCCGGTGTGCTCTGGCCGAAGTTTGACGATCCGGATGTCGGTCTGCGCCTCGCGTTCATCGGCTCGGTCAAGGACACTATTCTTGACATCGAGCTTATCGCGGCGCGCTTTCTGACGATAATGAACGAGAACTATTCCGAGAGGATAAAAGAAAGATATAAGCTCGAATTTTCGCCGGAGAGCGAGGAATTTGAACGCCTTGAGATGCTCGCGAGAAAGCGCGGAATGCTGATAAGCGGCGGCGAGCCGGACACGGAGCGCGCGGCGGTCATGCTCCTCGACGAGTACCGTGCGGGCAAATTAGGCAGAATAACGCTCGACTGATTATATAAAAAGAGAGGGATATCATGAAAAAGAAATCAATTCTCAGAGTTATAGCTCTTTTGGCGGCTCTGCTCATGCTCTGCGCCTGTCAAAAGGCGGTGCCCGCCGGCGGAGAGGCGGAAAACACCTCCGAGAGCACGACTGCCGACACCCGCGAGCCAGTCAGCGTGAATATCCTCGCCGTGGGCGACAATCTTATTCACGGGGTCATATATAATCAGGCGCACGCCCGCTCGGCGACAGGCGGCTACGACTTCACCTATGCCTATAAAAATGTCGCTTCTACCGTTGCGGCGGCTGATATAAGCATAATCAATCAGGAGACGATAATCGACCCCGAGAAAGCACCGAGCACATATCCCTGCTTCAATTCCCCGACGGAGCTCGGCGACGAGATGGTGAAGATAGGCTTCGATGTTTTTAATATCGCGAACAACCACTCGCTCGATAAGGGCGAGAGCGGGCTGAGAAACGCTATAAAGTTCTGGAAGAGCAAGAATGTTGTCTTCTGCGGAGCTTATCTCGACGAAGAGGACTACAAAACAATTCCGACTAACACTGTCAAGGGCATTAAACTCGCCTATGTCGGGCTGACCGAGCCTACAAACGGACTGAGCCTGCCCGAGGGCAGCAAGACGATACTCATGCTCGGCGCGGACGAGGACAGGATAGAGAAGCGCGTCAAAGCGGCGTCCGAGATAAGCGACATGACTATAGTCAATGTCCACTGGGGCGAGGAATATACCCACACGCCGACGGATCGTCAGCATGAGCTGGCGCAGAAGCTTGCCGATTGGGGCGCGGATATAATTATAGGCACGCATCCCCATGTCATTCAGCCCGTCGAATATGTGACCGCCGCGGACGGCAGAAAAGTTCTCGTTATCTATTCGCTCGGCAATTTTATTTCAGCGCAGGACAGAGGCCCGAGAATGCTCGGCGGCATGATGCACATAACCGTCACCAAGGACTATCAGAAGAACACGACCGAGGTCACAAAGGCGAAGTTCACGGGCACTGTCACCCACTATGACTCGGGCTTCTCGAATGTCAGAGTGTATAACCTCGCGGACTACACTGACGCGCTCGCATCGCGCCACGGAGTGCGCTCGACAACGCCGTCGTTCAGCCTCAATTATCTCAACTCGCTGCTCCGCGATGTCGTCAGCGACGAATTTTTGGAGGGCTGAAATGGCTGAAGAAATCGACCGCTATTATTATGAAAGAACCGCCGCGGAGCACGGCTTCGAGTGCGTCTGCGGAATAGACGAGGCGGGGCGCGGACCTCTTGCGGGTCCGGTTTTCGCCGCCGCCGTGATACTGCCCAAGGATTATATTATCGAGGGCTTGAACGATTCAAAAAAGCTCAGCGAGAAAAAGCGCGACCTGCTCTTTGACGAGATAAAAGAGCACGCCGTCTATGCCGTCGCGAGCGCGAGCGTTGAAGAAATCGACGAGATGAATATTCTCAACGCAACTTTCCTCGCCATGCGCCGCGCCTTCGATGCTCTGCCCGAGCGTCCGCAGGCGGCGTTTGTGGACGGAAACCGCCTGCCGGGTCTGCCCGTGCCGTCAAAGGCTATTATAAAGGGTGACTCATTGAGTGCGTCAATAGCCGCGGCGTCGATAATGGCGAAGGTCAGCAGGGACAGATATATGCTCTCGCTCGACGAGCAGTATCCGGAATATTGCTTCAAAAAGCACAAGGGCTACGGCACGAAGCTGCACTATGAAAAAATACGCGAATTCGGCATATCTCCCGTCCACAGAAAGACGTTTTTGAAGAAACTGCCGGAGGGGTGGTAATATGCTCAGCGAAAAGGAAAAGCCCGGACTCTGGGGTGAGATATATGCCGCGCGCTTCATGCGCGAAAACGGCTATGAGATAATAACCGCGAACTACCGCTGCCGCCTCGGTGAGATAGACATAATAGCTAAAAAGGACGGCTTTTTGGTGTTCACCGAGGTCAAGACCCGCTCGCCCGGTGCGATAGCTCCGGGGCGCGAAGCGGTCGGCAGCGCAAAGCAGGAGCGGATAATCGAAACCGCTTCGCTTTTCATGCAGAAAAATAACTACGATCTTCAGCCGCGCTTCGATGTGGCGGAAGTTACTCTCGGAAAGGAGAACGAGCCGATTTCCTGCGAATATATAGAAAATGCGTTTGACAGCAGCTTCTGAGTAATATTCGGCGTCGGCGGAAATATTATTCTATGGGTGATTTTATGGATTTTTTTGATTTGCACTGCGATACTCTTACTGAGTGCATGGACGACGGAGACAGCCTTTTAAAGAATGAACGCGACATCGATTTTGAGCGCGGAAGCATCTTCGGGCGCTGGAATCAGGTGTTCGCAGTCTTTGTCCCCGACAGCATGGACGATTCGCTCGTAGAGTCATACTTTGACTCGGCATGTGATTTCTATTTGAGCGAGCTAAAAAAGAAAGGGGATTTCTTCCCGATTCTGTCGGCGGAGGATGTCCGCGGACATTCGCGCGGAGTTATGCTCGCCATGGAGAGCTCGCGCGGAGTCGGCAGCCTCGAGCGCCTCGAAAAGCTCTATGAGCGCGGACTGCGGCTCATAACCCTCACATGGAATCACAAAAATCGAGCCGCGGGCGGCTGCGATGAGGGCGGCGGCCTTACCGATTGGGGCAGGGAGCTTGTCTCGAAAATGGAGAAGTTGGGCATAGTCACCGACGTGTCGCATTTGAGCGACAGGAGCTTCTATGACCTGTGCGAATTCAGCGACGCGCCTTTTATCGCAAGCCATTCGGACGCGCGCGCCGTTCATAACGAGGTGCGCTCGCTGACCGACGAGCAGATAAAAATTATCATTGAACGCGGCGGACTTATAGGGCTCAATTTCTATGACCGCTTCCTCGGCGGAAACGGCGGCAGAGAGGAGCTCCTGCGCCATACGGAGCATATGCTCTCGCTGGGCGCCGAGGACGTTATCAGCATAGGCTCGGACTATGACGGCTGCAGAATAAAGCCGGAGCTTCGCGGAATAGAGAAGATACCGAGCATCTGCGTCTATCTCGAGGAAAACGGCATACCCGAGGAGATATGCCGCAAAATATTTTTTGAAAACGCCGCGCACTTTTTTGAAAAGGTTTTACAACCAAGGCGCGTTATGCTATAATAAAATGTAATTTAACGCGAAGGATGGTCTCTATGCGATACACAAGTACAAGAGATAAAAATGTAGACGTCAGCTCATCCTGGGCGATTGCTCAGGGCATCTCTGCCGACGGCGGACTGTTTGTCCCCGTTGAGATTCCGAAGGTGAGCCTTGTCGATATCGCCGCCATGGCGAATATGTCCTATGTTGAGCGCGCAAAGCGTGTACTCAGCCTGTATCTTACCGATTTCACCGCCGAAGAGCTTGCCTACTGTGTCGAGGGCGCATACGGCGACAACAAGTTCTCCTCCGAGGATATCGCTCCGATACACGAACTCAAAGCGGGCGAAGAGATTCTTGAACTCTGGCGCGGCCCCACCTGCGCTTTCAAAGATATGGCGCTCCAGATGCTCCCGAGACTTATGACCGTCTCGGTCAAAAAGGCAGTCGGAACGCGCGAGACCGTTATTCTTGTCGCCACCTCGGGCGACACGGGCAAGGCGGCTCTTGAGGGCTTCAAGGACGTTGAGGGCACGAAGATTCTCGTGTTCTATCCCGACGAGGGAGTCAGCCCCATGCAGAAGCTCCAGATGACCACGCAGGAGGGCTCAAACGTTGCCGTCTGCGCGATAAAGGGCAACTTCGACGACGCACAGACCGGAGTCAAGACGATATTCACCGACAAAGAGATAGGCAAGAAGCTCGCCGAGCACGGCATGGCTTTCTCCTCCGCGAACTCCATCAACTGGGGTCGCCTCGTGCCGCAGATCGTCTATTATTTCTCCGCCTACTGCGACATGATAAGAAACGGCAGAATCAAGGCGGGCGATAAGATTAACTTCGTCGTCCCGACCGGAAACTTCGGCAATATCCTCGCCGCCTACTATGCGCGCGAGATGGGTCTGCCGGTTGACCGCCTTATCTGCGCGTCGAACAAAAACCGCGTGCTCACCGATTTCTTCGACACCGGCGTTTATGACATCAACCGCAGCTTCTATACGACCTCGTCGCCGTCGATGGATATTCTCATTTCGAGCAACCTTGAACGCCTGCTCTTCATTGCGAGCGGCTATTCCGATGAGTTCGTGCGCGAGATGATGGGCGACCTCAAGCAGAAGGGCAAGTACACCATGCCCGAAAATGTAATGAGCGCAATAAACTCCGTTTTCTGCGCCGGCTGCTGCGACGATGAGGGCACGAAAGATACGATTAAAAAGACATTTGAAGACTATGGCTATTTGTGCGACACGCACACTGCTGTCGGCATCAATGTCTATGAAAAATATGCAGAAAAAACGGGGGATGAGACTCCCACCGTTATCGACTCGACCGCAAATCCGTTCAAGTTCAGCCGCAGCGTGCTCGACGCAGTCGAACCCGGCGCATCCGAGGGACTTGACGAGTTCAGCATGGTCGGTGAGCTTGCCCGCGTGACAAAGACAAGCTGTCCCCCGCAGCTCGCCGATCTCAGGGACAAGCCCGTGAGATTCAGGGACGTCTGCGACAGGGACAGCATGGAGAAGGCTGTTTTCAGACTGCTCGGTATATGACGCGGGGCGTTCCCCGTGTTCAGCAGCCGCAGTGCTTCTTCGAGTTGTCGAGCTCAAATGTTGCGCACAGCGTGTCCTGGCATGAGCAGGCGCTCGTGTTGCCTATTTCGATGTGACCTGCGGTGCATTTGTAATCGTCCGCGTGATGGACGCAGTTGCAGGCGTTGCAGCGGATATCCTTGATGACCTTATCCATTTTCGATTACCTCCGAATGTTTTTGCGGCTCATGCCGCTGAAAGTATTTTGCCCGGTTCGAAGCCCGATTATTAAAAAGAAAAGGAGAGCACGATGTCACTTTTTGCAATTGCGGATACGCATCTTTCCCTGTCCGCGGACAAGCCTATGGATATATTCAACGGCTGGAGCGACTATGTGCAGCGCCTCGAAAAAAATTGGCGGGCTGTTGTCTCGGACGGCGACACGGTAGTTATTCCCGGCGATGTGTCGTGGGCGATGTCGCTCGAGGGTGCTCAGAAAGATTTTGCTTTTCTCGACTCGCTTCCCGGCAAAAAAATACTCATGAAGGGCAATCACGACTACTGGTGGAACACCACCCGGAAAATGGAAAATTTTTTCAAAGAAAAGGGCTTTGAAACGCTCTCTATAGTCCACAACAGCGCGGTGTCCGTCGGCAATATCTCCGTCTGCGGCACTCGCGGCTGGTTCTTTGACGCGGAGGAGGACGCGGACAAAAAAGTTCTTCTGCGCGAGGCGGGACGGCTCCGCACATCGATAGAAAGCGGAATCGCGCTCGGCGGCGAGCCGGTCGTGTTTCTCCACTATCCGCCGATAACGCAGGATAGGATATGCCCCGAAATATATGATGTCCTCGTCGAGTACAAAATAAAACGGTGCTTCTACGGGCATCTCCATTCTTTTGCAACAAAAAGTGCTTTCGAGGGCGAGCGCGACGGGATAAAGTTTTCTCTTATCTCCGGCGATCACCTCGAATTTTTGCCCAAACTTATTGAAAAACAGCCGTAATTTCTGCCCGACGGCGAATTTTGCGGCTAAAACGAAGAAAAAATCCCTATTTTGGCAGAAAATCTGAAAAATAGTGTAGAAATTTTAACATATCTCTGCTATAATCTTAAAGTTACCTGTATAATGGGAGGAAAAACGAATGAGTTTAAAATCATCAAACAAAACGGACACCAACGTCTATACGCTGGAGATCGAGATCGGCGCAGAGCCGTTCAAGGCTGCTGTTCTCAAGGCTTATAATAAGGCCAAGAGCAAGATAGCGCTTCCCGGTTTCCGCAAGGGCAAAGCTCCTCTTGCCATGATCGAGAGATTCTACGGCAAGGATGTCTTCTATGAAGATGCACTTGAGATAGCTTTCCCCGAGGCTGTTTCCGACGCTTACAAGGAAGCGGGCATCGAGCCTGTTGACAGCCCGAAGGACGTCAATGTTAAGTCAATCGGCGAGGACGGCGTTCTCTTCGAGATGAAAGTCACCGTCAAGCCCGAGGATATCAAGGTCAAGGCTTACAAGGGTCTCGAGGCCGAGAAGGCTGAAGCTGCCGTCACCCCCGAAGAGGTTGATGCACGCATCGAGGCTATGAGAGAGCGCAATGCAAGAACCATCACCGTTGAGGATCGCGCAGCCGCCAAGGGCGACATCGCAGTCATCGACTTCGAGGGCTTTGTCGACGGCAAGGCTTTTGAGGGCGGCAAGGGCTCCAACTATGAGCTTGAGCTCGGTTCGGGTCAGTTCATCCCCGGCTTTGAGGATCAGGTCATCGGCCACAACGCAGGCGAGAGCTTCGACGTCAACGTCAAGTTCCCCGAGGAGTACACTCCCGAGCTTGCAGGCAAGGATGCCACTTTCAAGGTCACTCTTCACGAGATAAAGGTCAAGGAGCTTCCCGAGCTTGACGATGAGTTCGCGAAGGATCTTGATTACGATAACGTCGACGAGCTCAAGAAGGGCGTCGAGGCTGATATGCTTGAGCACAGACAGTCCGATGTTGAGAAGGAGTTCGAGGCAAAGCTCATGGAAGAGCTTGTTGCCAATGTCGAGGCTGAGATCCCCGAAGTCATGTTCGACACCCAGAAAGAGGAGAACATCAACAACTTCGCTCAGAGACTCGCTCAGCAGGGCATCGATGTTGACACCTATCTTTCATACATGGGCACCGACAAGGAAGCTTTCGAGAGCTCCATGCGCGAGCAGGCTGTTTCTCAGGTCAAGCTCGGTCTTGCTCTCGACAAGATAGCAGAGGACGAGAAGATCGAAGTCAGCGCCGAGGATATCGAGGAGGAGTTCAAGAAGCTCGCCGAGATGTACGGTATGGAAGTTGAGAAGATCAAGAGCCTTATAGCCGAGGATCTGCTCAAGGCTGACCTGCTCAAGGAGAAGGTTGTCAAGTTCATCGTTGACAACGCAAAGTCTCTCAAACCCGGCAAGAAGGCTGCGGCTAAGAAGGCTCCGGCAAAGAAGGCCGCAGCGAAGAAGACCGACGACGCTGAGGCTGCCGAGAAGAAGCCCGCAGCGAAGAAGGCTCCCGCGAAGAAAGCCGCTGCAAAGAAGGACGAGGGCGAAGCCGAGAAGAAGGCTCCCGCCAAGAAGCCCGCAGCGAAGAAGACTGCCGCAAAGAAGGACGACGATGCTGAGGCTGCTGAGAAGAAGCCCGCAAAGAAGGCTCCCGCGAAGAAGAAAGCAGAAGACGCTGAATAATCTTCGCCAAACGATACTATAATTAATCCGTACTGCTCCCGTCCGGCTTTTTCGCCGGGCGGGCGCAAGCATACGGCACCTGCATCGGACAACAAAGGAGGAAAAAGTAATGGCATTAGTACCTTACGTTATCGAACAGACCAGCAGAGGCGAGCGTTCATACGATATCTATTCCCGCCTGCTCAGCGACAGAATAATCGTCCTCTCCGACGAGATAAACGACGCAACGGCGAGCATAGTGGTTGCGCAGCTTCTCTTCCTTGAGGGTCAGGACGCCGAAAAAGACATTAGCCTTTATATCAACAGCCCCGGCGGTTCAGTCACCGCAGGCTTCGCGATATACGACACCATGCAGTTCATAAAGTGCGATGTTTCGACCATCTGCATGGGCATAGCGGCATCGATGGGCGCGTTCCTGTTTGCCGCGGGCGCAAAGGGCAAACGCCTTGTGCTGCCCAACAGTGAAGTTATGATCCACCAGCCTCTCGGCGGTGCTCAGGGTCAGGCAACGGAGATAAAGATTGCCGCCGATCATATCCTCAAGACCAGAGAGAGAATCAACAGAATTTTAGCTGAGAATATGGGCAAACCGATTGAGTTTGTTGAGCGCGAGACCGAGCGCGACAATTTCCTCACAGCGGAGGAAGCCGTCGAGTACGGACTTGCAGATAAAATAATTTACAACAGATAAATCCGGAGGGCTGTTATGCCGCGTGATGATGATAAGAGGGAAAGGACAGTCCGCTGTTCTTTCTGCCAGAAAACACAGGATCAGGTCGAGAAGCTTATTGCCGGTCCGGGGGTGTATATCTGCAACGAGTGTGTGGAGCAGTGCCTCAATATAATTGAGGCGGACGAAAAGCGTTCCCGCCGCAAGGGCGGTCAGCGCACGAGCGATAAGCCGCTCCCCAAGCCCCATGAGATCAAAGAGAAGCTCGACGAGTATGTTATAGGTCAGGACGAGGCGAAAAAAACGCTGAGCGTCGCGGTCTATAACCACTATAAGAGAATAAACAGTGCGAAGAACAGCGATGTTGAGATCCAGAAGAGCAATATCATTCTTCTCGGACCCACGGGTGTGGGCAAGACGATGCTTGCTCAGACCCTCGCGAAGATACTCGATGTTCCGTTCGCCATAGCGGACGCGACCACGCTCACCGAGGCGGGTTATGTCGGCGAGGATGTTGAAAATATCCTGCTCAGAATAATCCAGGCTGCGGACTACGACATAGAGCGCGCCGAGCGCGGCATAATCTATGTCGATGAGATTGATAAAATAGCGAGAAAGTCGGAGAATCCGTCGATAACAAGAGATGTCAGCGGCGAAGGCGTTCAGCAGGCGCTGCTCAAGATAATCGAGGGCACGGTTGCCAATGTTCCCCCGCAGGGCGGCAGAAAGCATCCCCAGCAGGAGTTCATCCAGGTTGATACCTCGAATATCCTCTTCATCTGCGGCGGCGCATTCGACGGCATCGAGAAGATAATCGAGAAGAGAATGGGCGGCTCTGCGCTCGGTTTCAACGCCGATGTCAAGAGCAAGAGTGACCTCAAGAAGAGCGATCTGCTCTCGCAGGTCGTGCATCAGGATCTCGTCAAGTTCGGTATAATCCCCGAGCTTGTCGGCAGACTTCCGGTGCTCACTTCTCTCGACGAGCTCGACAAGACCGCTCTCGTGCGTATTCTCACCGAGCCGAAGAACGCCATAACCAAGCAGTACAAGGCGCTGTTCGAGCTTGACGGAGTCGAACTCGACTTCGACATGAGCGCTCTTGAGGCGATAGCCGACAAGACGCTCGAAAAGGGCACGGGCGCGCGCGGACTTCGTTCGATAATCGAAGCCGTGCTTCAGCCGGTCATGTACGATGTGCCGTCAGACCCGACGATTGAGCGCGTTGCGATAACCTCGGGCTGCGTTGCAAACGGGGTTCCTCCGCTTATCGAGCGCAATCCCTCGCACCGCAAGCGTGCCGTCGGAGCAGAATAAAATTTAAGCTGCAAAATGCGGGCTCAACCTGCACTTTGCAGCTTTTGCTTTTATAAAAATAACCGACCGTAAAGCTTGTCACTTTACAGTCGGTATGTTTTTTGTTGCTTTATTCCTGCTTTGATTCCTGTGCCGCGCCTTCGCTTTCTTCATGCTTCTTGTGGAAGGGGAGGCTGACTTTGAATTTCTCGTTGCCGTAGTTCATGAGGTGCTTGAGAATGACCGTGGCGGAGACGAGCAGCGAGCCGATGACGAACGACATGGTGTCATGAAAGAAGAAATTGCTGACGGCAAAGATGAACATAGAAATAATAACTCTGAGCGAATCGGGCTTGACTATGATTATCAGGCTGAATATGGCGGTTATTATAGCCATTCTGAGAACTATGAAGCTGTCTGGAATCAGCGCGAGCAGAACGCCGTAGGATGTGGCGATTGCCTTGCCGCCCTTGAATTTGAGTATGGGCGTGAAAGCGTGACCGAGCACCGGCGCCGCTATAACGAGCGCAAAGAGCATATTTTTGAAGTCGGGGACATAGAGCTTTGCAAGAAATACCGGAGCGAAGCCTTTTGCGACATCAAGCAGGAGGCAGAGCACGCCGAGCTTGACGCTGACGCAGCGCATAACATTGGTCATGCCGGGATTGTGATCCTCGCCCTCTTTGACGATATCGACTCCGCAGAACAGCTTTGGAATAAGGTAGCTGTACATGATGCTTCCCGAAACATAACCTGCAAGAGCGAAAAGCAAATATTTCAGTATACCGTTTTCCACAGTTTACACCTCTTCTTGGATATTTGTGAGAATAAGCAAAAACCATTCTCTCGATCAACACTGCTATTGTAGCATTTTTAGTCTTAAAAGTTGTTCTTTTCTACAATTATATGCGCTGTATTGCAAATAATTTTTAAAAATATCCCAATGTTTTTGTTTAATAATTATATATTCGGCGGGAAATTTCTTTGCTCCTGATGCGGTTTATATCCAACCCTATTTACAAGCGGACAAACCTGAGATATAAAAATAAAACGGTCGGTGGATTTTAGCAAAGATAACCTCTTAGTGCACCTGCCGGGTGCAGCGTAAACTAAAGCGGACAGGGTGAGCACTCTGTCCGCTTTGATTTATTTAATAGATGAATTCGATATCGCTGTCTTTGAGCAGAGGAGCTTTCATATCCTTGTCCGAGAGAATCGGCACCTTTACGCCCCAGTCAACTCCGATATCCGGGTCGTCGAATTTTACGCTTCTGTCGTTTGCGGGGGCATAGTATTCGTCGACCTTGTATGAGACTTCAACATCGGGGGTCAGCGTCACGAAGCCGTGCAGGAAGCCTTTGGGGATGAAGAACATCTTCTTGTTCTCGCCGCTGAGCTCGACCGCCGTCCACTGCATGTATGTCGGCGAACCGCGTCTTATGTCAACCGCGACATCCATTATTCTGCCGCGCAGGCAGGTCAGAAGCTTTGTCTGCGCCATGGGTGAAGTCTGGCAGTGCAGACCTCTGAGCGTGCCCTGCTGAGCCGAAAAAGAACGGTTGTCCTGAACAAATTCAACGTCTATGCCGATGTCGTGCATCTTCTGCTTCGAATAGCTCTCGTAGAACCAGCCGCGCACATCGCCAAAAACCTGCGGCTCGATAATAAACGCGCCGTCAAGCGGAGTTTCAATTTTTTTCATATATCGTCATTACCTTTCATAACAATGCTACTGGCGGTCAGCGCTTCTCCTGCTCGCTCTCGATGCCCCAGCGCGGGCGCTCACCGATGCCGCTTATATCGTTGCTCGTGTAGAGTATCTTGCCCTCGGCAACGCTGAGCAGATGCTGACCGTAGGAGGATTTGCCGTATTTCTCCGCCGATTCGAGCAGAGCGCGCTTGCTTATCCAGCGCATGTTATAGGCTATCTCCTCCGGCGCAGAGATTTTTATTCCCTGCAGGCGCTCAACGGTCTTGATGAAGTTCGCCGCATCGAGCAGTGCGTCAACGGTGCCCGTGTCGAGCCACGCGAAGCCTCTGCCCATAAGGCGGATATCGAGATCGCCGTTTTCGAGATATATCTTGTTTATGTCGGTTATCTCAAGCTCGCCGCGCTTGGAGGGCTTGAGCGATTTTGCGTATTCAACGACCCTGTTGTCGTAGAAATAGAGTCCCGTTACAGCGTAGTTCGACTTCGGATGCTTGGGCTTTTCGACTATCGAGACCGGCACGCCGTCGTCGTCAAATTCGACAACGCCGAAGCTCTGCGGATTCTCGACATAGTAGCCGAAAATAGTCGCTCTGTTCTGCTGCTTCGCCGCCTCTCTGAGCAGATGGCCGAGGCCGTTGCCGTAGAACAGATTGTCGCCGAGCACCATGGCAACGCTGTCGTCGCCGATGAAGTCCTCACCGATTATAAAAGCCTGGGCGAGTCCTTCGGGCTTGGGCTGGACGGCGTAGGAGAGCTTCAGACCGAACTGGCTTCCGTCGCCGAGCAGACGCTCGAACTTGGGCGTATCGTCTATGGTGGAGATTATGAGTATTTCGCGTATGCCCGCGAGCATGAGCGTCGACAGCGGATAGTATATCATCGGCTTGTCATATACGGGCAATAACTGCTTGCTCGTAACCATGGTCAGAGGATAGAGCCTCGTGCCGGATCCGCCGGCGAGAATGATACCCTTCAAACAAATTCACTCCCTGAAAAAGTTGTTTTTTATATTTATGTCAACTTCGGGGCGGCGTTTTATAAAATAAAAAACCTGTCCGTTACAATAGAATTATTGCACGGATATCAGAAAAAACGCCCATCATTTTCACTTTCTCTCAGCCTAATAATACCACTTGCGGCGTGATAAGTCAATTATTATTCGCGTCACGGCGTTGATGTTGACAAGCGGGGCGCGTGGGAATATAATTTTACCGTTACGGCGGTGGAACGGAGAGCATATGACAACTACTGCCGACAGGCTCGCTCCCGGCGAGAGCGGGTATATCGAATCGCTTCTTATTTCCGGCACGCGGCGCAGCCGGTTGCTTGATCTGGGGCTGACTCCCGGGACTCTGCTGACCGCCGGCATCTCGTCGCCGTTCGGCGACCCGGTGACGGTTACGGTGCGCGGCTGCGAGCTCGGACTCAGACGCTCGCAGGCGAAGTGCATAAGGCTGACGGTGCTGCGATGAGCATACGCATTGCACTCGCAGGCAACCCGAACTGCGGCAAGACAACGCTTTTTAATCTCCTGACGGGCTCGGACTGCCATGTCGGCAACTGGCCGGGCGTGACGGTTGAGAAGCGCTCGGGAATAATAAAAAGCTTTCACGGCGCGGAGCTTGTTGATCTGCCGGGGATATATTCTCTGCGCACGCTCTCGGACGAAGAGGGCGCGGCGCTCGGCTTTCTTATAAACGAAAAGCCCGATTTGATAATCAATGTTATCAACGCAAACGACCTTGAGCGCAGCTTATATTTAACTGTTCAGCTTGAGCTTCTCGGCGTGCCGACGGTTGCGGCGCTGAATATGACCGATGTACTCAAAAAGCGCGGCGATAAGCTCGATTATAATCTCTTAGGCGAGCTGCTCGGCATCCGTGCGGTGTCAGTCAGCGCGGCGGAAAATACGGGGATTGACGAACTGCTCGCGGCGTGCGAAAACGCGCTTCAAGAGAAAATATCAAGTCCGCGATATGATTTTCTGCCCGACGGCGCGAAGCTTATAGCAGAACTGATATCGCCCGTCTGCAAAGAGAAGAATATTCCGATAGGACTTGGAACTCTGCGGCTCATGCGAGGGGACATAAGCGCCTGCGATTTGCTTTCTCATAGAGAAGCGCAGGCAGTTGAAAATCTGATTTCATCGAACGAGACGGAGAATTTCGACCGCGAACTGCTGACCGTTTCGCATATATATAGGTTTACCGACAGCGTCTGCAAAAAGACGCTCAGAAAAAGCAAACGAAGCGGAGGGGATTTTTCCCGCCGCGCGGATAAAATCCTGCTCAACCGCTTTGCTGCCGTGCCGCTGTTTCTGGCGGCGGTATTGACTGTGTTTTATCTCACCTTCGGCTCGCTCGGCACGAGGCTCGGCGAACTGGCAGATTCGTTTATAAACGGCACTCTTGCCGATGCCCTGATGCGCCTGCTCGGTTCGCTCGGAGCGTCCGAATGGGTAAAAGATCTCGTCTGCGGGGGAATCCTCGCTGGTCTCGGCTCGGTGTGCTCGTTTTTGCCGCAGATAGCCCTGCTGTTCTTCTTTCTGGGTCTGCTCGAGGACTGCGGATATATGGCGCGCGGCGCGTTTATCGCGGATTATCCGCTGCGTCTGCTCGGTCTCGGCGGCAAGTCGTTCGTCCCGCTGTTCATGGGCTTCGGCTGCTCCGTGCCCGCGCTGATGAGCACGCGCACTCTGCACGCGGGGCGCGAAAAGAAAATCTGCGCGGCGGTCATACCGTTCATGTCGTGCAGCGCGAAAATGCCCGTCTATGCCATGCTTATCTCGGCGTTCTTCCCAGATGTGCGCTGGGTCGCCGTGATTTTGATTTATTCGCTCGGCATAGCCTGCGCCTGTGTGGGTTCGCTGATACTTAAAAAATGGGTTTTCAAGGGAGACGAACCGCCGTTTATCTTTGAACTGCCAGAATACCGTATGCCGTCCGTGCGCTCGGCGCTTCGCTATGTGCGCGACAGGCTGCGCGAATTCTTGAAAAAAGCGGGTGCGGTGCTATTCCCGGCGAGCGTCGTTATCTGGGCGCTCGGTTATTTTGATTTCTCCATGCATCATGCCGCCGACGCAAAATTCAGTATGCTCGGCAGGATAGGCGGCGCGATATCGTTTATATTCTCTCCGCTCGGACTCAGCGACTGGCGGTGCTGCGTGGCTCTTATCAGCGGGCTTGTCGCGAGGGAAACGACGGTCAGCACGCTCGGTATTTTAATAGGCTCGGCGCAGAGTGTGAGAGATATAATTTCTCCGCAGGCGGCGTGCGCGTTTATGAGCTTCTCTCTGCTGAGTATGCCGTGCGTTGCGGCGGTCGCGGCTCTTCGGCGCGAGCTGGGGACAAAGAGCACTTTAAAAGTTTTGATTTTTGAATTTATAACAGCGTGGACAGTGAGCTTTGCGGTGTATCGCATCGCTCTTCTGATATAAAGCAAAGGAAAATGACATGAAAGAGAGCTTTGACATATTGATAGTCGGCGCGGGAGCGTCGGGGCTTGCGGCGGCGATAAGCGCAAAACGCACATTGCCGCGGCTTTGCGTCGCCATGCTCGAGCGGCTGCCCCGTGTCGGCAAGAAGATACTCGCCACGGGAAACGGCAGATGCAATCTGACGAATCTCAACGCCCGGTCGCACGGCTACACCAACCGCGAATTTGCCGATTCGGTGTTCGAGAAATACGACGAGCAGCGGGTTCTGCAATTTTTTAAAAGCATCGGGCTTTTGACCTACAGCGACAGCTGCGGCAGAGTCTATCCGATGAGCAACACCGCGTCAGGCGTGCTCGACTGCCTACGCTTTGAGGCGGAACGCCTCGGGGTGAAAAGCATATGCGAGGACAAGTGCGAGGGTATAAAGAAAACCGCCGATGGCTTTTTGATAAACGGGCGGTACAGAGCGCGGGAGATTATAATCTGCGCGGGCGGCTGTGCGTCGCCGTCGCAGGGCTCGGACGGGAGCGGGTATAAGCTTCTCTCATCGCTCGGGCACACAGTGACCGAACTTTACCCCTCGCTCGTCCAGCTGACCTCGCCGGACAAGCAGCTGAGGCAGCTCAAGGGTATGCGAGTCCACGATGCGGTGATAAGCGCCGCAGGGCGAACCTCGCGCGGGGAGCTGCTCTTTACTGATTACGGGCTTTCCGGCATAGCCGCGATGGAGATAAGCGCGGACATAGCAAAGGCGGCGAAGCGTTCGCCCGTCAGCGCGTCGCTCGACTTAATTCCGTCGATGGGGGAGCGGGAGATAGCTGATTTCTTGTCGGGACTCGGCGGGAAATGCGAGGATATGCTGATAGGCATTCTGCCGCGCGCCGTCGGAGCGGCGGTCATGAAAGCGGCGGGTATTGATTCAAAGTCGGACACGCAGTTGCTCGGCAGAAATGCACTGCTGAATCTCGCGCGCACGGCGAAAAACTTCAAAATAACATTTGACGGCACTAAAGGCTTCCAAAATGCGCAGGTCACGCGCGGCGGAGTCAATATAAATGAGTTCGACCGCGAAACGCTTGAGTCAAAGAAAGTGCCCGGGCTTTTCTGCGCCGGGGAGCTTCTCGATGTTGACGGCGGCTGCGGCGGCTTCAATCTCCAATGGGCGTGGGCTTCGGGTCTGCTCGCAGGGGAGAGCGCGGCAAAATCTATTTAACGGAGAAAAAGTATGCTTAAAATAAATCAGATAAAGCTTCCGCTGACTGCGGACGAACACGATCTCAGGCGCGCGGCAGGTAAAGTTCTTCGCCTTGACGAAAACAGAATACGCACACTGAGAGTGACGAAAAAAGCGGTCGATTCGCGCAAAAAGGACAACATTTTCTTTGTGTATAATGTAGAAGTTGATGTTGACGGCGACGAAAACGCGATTCTCAAGCGTTGCGGCTCTGGTGTTGAAACGGTAAAGAAAGTTGACTTTACCCCCCCGGAGGTAAAGCGCACGAGCGAACTGCGCCCTGTTATAGTCGGATTCGGCCCCGCAGGCATGTTTTCGGGGCTTGCTCTCGCCCGGGCGGGCTTCAAGCCGCTCATTCTCGAGCGCGGTTCGCATATCGAAGACAGGCAAAAAGATGTTCAGACTTTTTGGCGCGAACGCAGACTCAATCCTGAATCGAACGTTCAGTTCGGCGAGGGCGGCGCGGGCACGTTTTCGGACGGCAAGCTCACAACGGGCATAAAAGACCCGCTCTGCCGCTTTGTCATAGACGAGCTTGCGAACCACGGCGCGCCAGAGGAGATACGCTGGTCGGCAAAGCCGCATATCGGCACCGACCGTCTTGCCGAGGTTGTCCGCAATATCAGAAAAGAGATAATCTCGCTCGGCGGTGAAATCAGATTCAACTGCAAAATGACGGATATAATAGTTGCAAACGGCTATATCCACGGCGTGAAGACCGAGCACGACGGGCATTTTGAGGATATCGAGACCGATACCGTCCTGCTCTGTACCGGACATTCGGCGCGCGACACCGTGAGAACGCTCTATGCCCACGGGGTCAAGATGATGCAGAAGCCGTTTTCGGTAGGCGCGCGAATAGAGCATCCTCGCGAGTTCATCGACCGCGCGCAGTACGGCGACTTTGCCGGGCATCCCGCGCTCGGCGCGGCGGACTATAAGCTCGCCTGCCACCCGGAACACGGGCGCGGAGCTTATACATTTTGTATGTGCCCCGGCGGCACGGTGGTCAACGCGGCGAGCGAAGAGGGCGGAATAGTCGTCAACGGCATGAGCGAATACGGGCGCGACGCGGAGAACTCGAACAGCGCGCTGCTCGTCGGCATCGAGCCGGAGAATTTCGGCAGCGACCATCCGCTCGCGGGAATGGATATGCAGAGAAAGATCGAACACGCGGCATTTCTTGCGGGCGGCAGCGATTACACAGCCCCGGCGCAGCTTGTCGGCGATTTCCTTGCGGACAGACCCTCGACCCGCCTCGGCGCGGTTCATCCGAGCTGCCCGACGGGAGTGGTGATGAGCGACCTGAGAAAGATACTGCCGAAGAAAGTGACGGATACATATGCAGACGCGCTTTTGAAGATGGACAGAATGCTCAAGGGCTTCGCTATGCCCGAAGCCGTGTTCACGGCGCCCGAGACCCGCTCGTCTTCGCCCGTGCGCATTCTGCGCGACGAGATATATCAGTCAAATATCCGTGGGCTTTACCCCTGCGGCGAGGGCGCGGGATATGCGGGCGGAATAGTGTCCGCCGGAGTCGACGGTGTGCGCTGCGCCTATGCCGTGCTCGCCGACGAAAACGACGAGTGGTAAAAAGATTTTACACATCGCGTTTTGTGTGGTATAATGTATAAAGATTTGCAAGGAGTGGATAATAATGAAAAAATTTCTTTTCTATTTAGTCCAGTTCACCTGGGCGCTGCCGCAGAACCTTGTCGGCGGAATTGGCTTTCTCGCGCTGAGAAAAAAGTATAAGCACGAGCGCTTCAACAACGCGTTTGTTACATATGTCCCGCACGATAATTTCGGCGGCGTGTCGCTCGGAATATTTATATTTATGAATCCCGACCGCCCGGCGGACAGAGTCCACGACACACGCATGCATGAGTACGGCCACACCATCCAGTCGCTTCTGCTCGGCCCATTCTGGGCTTTTGTGATAGCGATACCGTCGTTTATCTGGTGCAACGTCCCCAAATTCGTCAGAATGCGCAAAGAGGACGGTGTATCATATTATAAACTCTACTGCGAAGGCTGGGCGAACATCTGGGGCAGAGCGTGGAGCCGCGAGAACTTCATCAGCGATGAGTTCAAGACGACCGGCTATTACGGCAAGCCCATTGCCCCGATAGATTTCAGCAAGAAGAAGTAAGAGAATCTCAAACGAAACAGGAGACCCTATGGACGGATACGATGCATTTTCCGCGGGCGTTGAGCCGGGCGGACTGCGCAACCGTAATGAAATAAAAGTGCTGATAGCTTTCCTGCTCAAGAACACCGAGCGGGGGCTGTTGCGCCGCCAGCTGATGGAGGTCATTCAGCGCGAGGGACTGGCGAACTACTTTGAAGCGAGCCAGGCGCTCGAAAGCCTTATCGAGGGCGGGAGCGTTGAAGTTGACGAGAGCGATAACGACGAACTGCTGAGCCTCACCGCAGCGGGAAAGACGGCGGCGAATATCGAGGACGAACTGCCGCGCGCCGTGCGCGACAAGGCGCTCGCGACCGCGGAAGAGCTTCTCAAACAGGAACGCCGCATGAAAGAGACACCGGTCGAGATAATCCCGCTCGAAAACGGGTGCAATGTCAGATTCACTTTCAACGACCTTATGACGCTGACCCTCTATGTCGCGGACATGGAGCAGGCACAGAGCGTCCGGAATAAAATTCTCGCTGACCCCGAGAGCCTCTATTCGGCGGTCATAGAACAGCTGATGTAAAAAAACGCGCTCCGAAGAATTTGTCTTCGGGGCGTTTTTATATTGAAAAGCAAATAATATATATGATATACTTGAAAAAACAGAGGAGAGGAGCTGCAAAATGAAACGGTTTTTATCGGCATTGGCGGCGGTTGTTATGGTCATGAGTATTATTGTCCCGGGCGCATACGCGCAGGAAAACAGAAGCACCGACGACCTGAGGGCTCTCGGGATAGATACATCGCACAGCGTCAATGTCCGCGATGTCGTTATCCGCGACCCGTTTGTTCTGGTCAGCGGCGGCATATATTATATGTACGGCACGGGCGCATCGACCGTTGAGGGCTACGGCTGCTATATCAGTCTCGACCTTGAGACATGGTACGGTCCCGTCAATGTCTTTGAGGCGAAGGACGGCTTCGACGGAGTGAACTGCTTCTGGGCGCCCGAATGTCATTATTATAACGGCAACTACTATCTTTTGGCATCATATGGCAGCGCATCGACCGGACATAGAGGAACATCTGTGTTTCGCTCGTCAAGCCCGTTGGGACCTTTCGAAGAGATAAGCGACGGACACATCACCCCGCACGATTGGGACAGCATCGACGGCACGCTCTATGTTGAGGATGGAGTGCCGTATATGATTTTTGTCCATGAGTGGACCAGTATGCCCGACGGAGTGGGGGATATATCATTTGCCCGTCTCAGCCCAGATCTGACGCATTTTGTGACCAAACCGGAGACTATGTTCCGCGCCGACGACTGCGTTTGGGCGAGTAACATAACCGATGGACCGTTCCTGTATAAGACACAGCAGGGGACGCTCATAATGCTCTGGTCGAGCGGATCGAAGCTCGGCTATTCGGTCGGCTCGCTCTTCTCCTTGAGCGGTCAGCTCCGCGGCAGCTGGCACTTCAACAGCATCCCGCTCTATCAGAGGCGCAAAAGTGCTGACCTTGACGGCGGCCACGGGATGATATTCACTGCAAACGACGGCAGGCTTCTTATGGCGATACATTCGCCCAACAGCGGCTCTCCGGCGCACCCGGTGTTCATTGAGATGGTCGAGAAAGACGGAACGCTCGTAAAGAAAGACAAATTCTCATCGCACGCGCAGGCGTCGCAGAAGATAGATCAATTTTTCTGGCGCGCGGTCGAGTGGTTTAAAATAATGCTGTTCCCAAAGATGCCGCTTGATTGATAAAAACAAGACCTGCTTTCTATATAGAGAATAGAAAGCAGGTCTTTTGTGTTGATGCCGTTTATTCGAGATTTACAGAGTAGTCCTCTTTGACGGTCGAGAGAACGACGAGCGTCTTTGTCAGCGAAACGCCGCCCGCGCTCTTTATCTCGTTGAGCAGCGATTCAAGTCCGCCGGTCGATTCGGTGTTGACTTTGAGAAGAAAGTCGAAGTCGCCGGTGATGTAGTGACACTCGGTTATCTGTTTGTGGGTCTTGACGAATTCGTTGAAATTGTTGTTGTACTTCGGATGCTCCATGCTCACCGAGATGAACGCGGTGATGTCCATGCCGAGCTTCTTGCTGTCGAGCACGACGGTGTACTGCTTGATTATGCCGTTGGCTTCGAGCTTCTTGATGCGCTCGATAACGGCCGAGACGGACATGTTGACCTGCGAGCCGATTACCGAAGCGTTTTCTCTTGCGTTTTTCTTGAGACATTCGATTATCTTAACATCTATCTTGTCCAAGATATCATCCCCTGTGCCGCGGTCTGCGCCGCGTGATTTTTCTCTATTTTAACACCGTTGCCGCTAAAAAGTAAAGTTTTTTCTGGAATTTCTGAATTTTTTATCCTTTGATGCTTTTACGGCACAGCAAACCGAAACTTTTATCAAATCTGTGAAATGCATCTTTGCGTTGCGCGTCATATTAAATCCGTGTGTTGCGTTTGCGTTATTGAATAAAAAATACCGGAGCGTCAAAACTCCGGTATAATTTAACTATGCGGTCCTTTCACCGGGCGCTTTTATCTCGCTGAGGTGCTCGTCCGCGCAGCGGCGACCCTCTTCGTAGAGCTTTTCGAGGGCGGCGGGCTCGCGGGTCAGCGTGTTCACGCCGTAGCAGTCCTGCGGGGCTAAGATAATCACTTTGCCCTGCTCCTGAAGCTTTATTGCCTCTTCGAGCTGGCGGTTGTATACCTCGTGCCTTACGGCGAGGCGATCAAAGACTTTCGGATATTTTTTCAGCGCGGCTTTGATTATCGGCATATGCTTCTGCGGCGATTTGCGGAAGTCAATGGGCTTCGAGATGACAACGATGACTTTGTCGCAGCCCATGTCGAACGCTTTCTGAAATGGGATAGGGTCGGAGATCCCGCCGTCGAAGCAGTCCTTGCCGTCGATAACTATCGGCTTGCACACTGCGGGCAGGCAGCATGAGGCTTTTATGACCGTCAGATCGTCGCGCTTTATGCTGCTTTTGGGGAAGTATATCGGCTCTCCCGTCTCGCCGTCGGTGACTACGGTTATGAAATCCGTGTGGTTCGCTGTAAAAGCATCATAGTTCAGCGGATCTTCGCCGTCGGAGTTTGAAATAGTGGAGTAAATATAATCAAGTCCGATATATGAGCCGCTGTGTATGAAATTGTCGAAGCTCATATACTGCTTGCGCTGAGCGTAGTTCACATAAAAACGCCTGACGCGGTCATGATGTCCGGCGGCATATGAGATGAGATTCGCGCTGCCCGCCGAGACGCCTATGCACAGGTCGAAGTTTATTCCCTCTTCAATAAAACGGTCATAAATGCCTGCGGAAAAAACTCCGCGCATTCCGCCGCCGACATCAACAATACCGGTCATGCTCTTCCTCCGTAAACGCATTGAAAATTTTGAGTATTATAACACACGCGCCGGCATAAGTCAAAACCGGCATGGGATATTATCGGCGGATTTTCGGCTGAATATGCACCTGCTTTTGCTTATATAATACCTTATATTTAGCCGACAGGCGGTCAAAATTGCAGAAATTCCGCGCCGATAAGAGCTAAGAGAGCAGGATTGTGACGGATATTGTAAAAAGTTTGAAATTACTCTGAAAAATGGCATTCTTGCTCTTGACAAAGCGGGCTTCATAGTATAAAATGTAAAACTGCACAATTATAATGGAGCGTTGTGTGCCCGGCCTTTTCGGCTAAGGGCTTGTTACAGCTTTCCAGAAACGCGGAAAACCGCTTCATTATTGCATTTCAACGCTCTTCAAAAGAGCTTGCGCGAGCCGTCAATTGACAAAAGTGTATAGCCCCGAAAAAAATGGGATATCTGCTTCTGTCAATTGATGGTGATAACACGAAACGGATGAAAAAAGAACGGAGTGAATTGGCCTATGCTGAATGTTAAGCCCGTCAAAAAAGGAACGACCACGCGCATGAGCTTCGGCAAGATCGAAGAAGTCATGGAGATGCCCAATCTCATCGAGGTTCAGAAGAACTCGTACAAATGGTTTCTCGACACCGGACTCAAGGAGGTGTTCCGCGACATAGCGGAAATCACCGACTACACCGGCAACTGGGTGCTGACCTTTATAGACTATCGCATTGACGAGAAGACTAAACACACCGTGCAGGAGTGCAAGGAGCGCGACGCTACCTATGCAGCCCCCATGCGCGTCACTGTGCGTCTGCTCAACAAGGAGACGGGTGCAATAAAGGAGTCCGAGGTTTTTATGGGTGAGTTCCCCATCATGACTGACAGCGGCACCTTTGTTATCAACGGCGCAGAGAGAGTCATCGTCTCCCAGCTCGTCCGTTCGCCGGGCGTATATTTCGATATGACCCACGACAAGACCGGTATCGAGCTGTTCTCAAGCACAATCAACCCCAACCGCGGCGCATGGCTTGAGTATGAGACGGACATAAACGATGTCTATTATGTAAGAATAGACAAGAACAGAAAGATATTCATCACCACTTTCATCAGAGCACTCGGACTCGGTACGGACGATGAGATCCGCGAGTTCTTCGGAAACGATGAGAGAATCGAAGCCACCATCGAGAGAGACGAGACGAAGAATCAGGGCGAAGCGCTCATGGAAGTCTTCAAGCGTCTGCGTCCCGGCGAGCCCGTGACCCTTGAGTCCGCCCAGCAGCTGCTCGACAATCTCTTCTTCGATCCGCGCAGATACGATATCTCGCGCGTCGGCAGATACAAATATAATAAGAAGCTCGCCATTGCCGCCCGCCTTGCAGGCTGCAAGCTTGCCGAGCCCGTTATCGCTCCGCTGACCGGTGAGATTCTTGCCGAGGCAGGCGAGGTTGTTACCAAGGCGAAGGCTAAGGAGATCGAGCGCGCAGGCGTTATGGTCGCCGTCGCCGATGTCGATGGCAAGAAGGTCAAGATCATCTCCAACGGCATGGTCGATCCTATGGACTATGTGCCCGAGGGCGTGACCAAGGAAGAGCTTCTTGAAGCCGGCATCAACGAAAAGGTTCGCTTCCAGATAATCACCGAGATAGTCGACGAGTGCGGCGACGACAAAGAGGCTCTTCTCGAGCAGCTCAGACTCCGCCACGACGATCTTATCCCGAACCACATCATAATCGACGATATCTTCTCTTCGATAAACTATATCAACTGCCTTGCAAACAAGATAGGCACCACGGACGACATTGACCACCTCGGCAACAGACGTATCCGCTGCGTGGGCGAGCTGCTCCAGAATCAGTTCAGAATCGGTCTGTCGAGAATGGAGAGAGTTGTCCGCGAGAGAATGACCCTCCAGGCTCAGGAGAAGGAGGAGAACATCACTCCTCAGGCTCTTATCAACATCCGTCCTGTCATGATGGCGATAAAGGAGTTCTTCGGTTCTTCCCCGCTGTCGCAGTTCATGGATCAGATCAACCCCCTTGCAGAGTTGACTCATAAGCGCCGTCTTTCCGCCCTCGGTCCCGGCGGTCTTTCAAGAGACCGTGCAGGATTCGAAGTCCGAGACGTTCACTACTCGCATTACGGCAGAATGTGCCCCATCGAGACTCCCGAAGGTTCCAACGTCGGACTTATCTCCTACCTTGCAACTTTCGCGCGCATAAATGAATACGGCTTCATCGAGGCTCCGTTCAGAAAGGTCGACAAGGCCACCGGTCGCGTCACGGACGAAGTTGAGTATATGACAGCCGATGTCGAGGACGACTACATTGTCGCCCAGGCGAACGAGCCGCTCGACGAAAACGGAATGTTCGTCCACGAGAGAGTCAACGCAAGACACAGGGATGGCTTCCTTGAGATCGACCGCATGAAGGTCGACTACATGGATGTCTCCCCGAAGATGGTCGTCTCCGTCGCAACTTCGATGATTCCGTTCCTCGAGAACGACGACGCAAACCGAGCCCTCATGGGATCGAACATGCAGAAGCAGGCGGTTCCGCTGCTCAAGACTGAGAGCCCTATAGTCGGCACAGGTATGGAATATAAAGCGGCTGTCGACTCCGGCGTTGTCGTGCTTGCAAAGCACTCCGGCCGCGTCACAAAGGTCGATGCCGAGCAGATCGAGATTCTCAGCGACGAGAACATTCTCGACCATTACGATATAATCAAGTTCATGCGTTCCAACCAGGGCACATGCGTCAACCAGCGCCCGATAGTCACCCTCAACCAGCGCGTTGAAAAGGGCGACGTCATAGCCGACGGTCCCGCAACGGATCACGGCGAGATATCCCTCGGCAAGAACGCCCTTGTCGGCTTCATGACCTGGGAAGGCTACAACTACGAGGACGCGGTTCTCATCAACGAAAAGATGGTTCGCAACGATGTCTACACCTCGATTCACATCGAGAAGCACGAGATCGAAGCGAGAGATACAAAGCTCGGACCCGAGGAGATCACAAGGGACATCCCGAACGTCTCCGACGATCTTCTGAGCAACCTTGACGAGCGCGGCATAATCCGCGTCGGCGCCGAGGTTCACTCCGGCGACATCCTTGTCGGTAAGGTAACGCCCAAGGGCGAGACCGAGCTGACCGCAGAGGAGAGACTGCTCCGCGCCATATTCGGCGAGAAGGCGAAAGAGGTCAGAGATACCTCCCTCAAGGTCTCCCACGGCGAATACGGCATCGTCGTCAAGGTCGAAGAGTTCACCCGCGAGAACAGCGATGAGCTCGCACCCGGCGTAAACAAGGTCGTCCGCTGCTATATCGCCCAGAAGCGTAAGCTTTCCGTCGGCGATAAGATGGCAGGCCGCCACGGTAACAAGGGTGTTGTTTCAAGAATACTTTCTCAGGAGGATATGCCCTTCCTTCCGGACGGCACGCCGCTCGATATCGTGCTCAACCCCCTGGGCGTTCCCTCCCGAATGAATATCGGTCAGGTGCTCGAAGTGCATCTCGGCTTTGCCGCGAAGCATCTGGGCTACAAGGTCGAGACTCCCGTCTTCGACGGCGCGCACGAGGATGATATCCGCGAAGCGCTCAAGCAGGCAGGACTCAGAGAGGACGGCAAGACGATACTCTACGACGGACGTACCGGCAGACAGTTCGATAACCCCGTCACCGTCGGTGTCATGTATTACCTCAAGCTGTTCCACCTTGTTGACGATAAGATTCACGCACGTTCCACCGGCCCGTACTCGCTCGTTACGCAGCAGCCCCTCGGCGGTAAAGCCCAGTTCGGCGGCCAGCGTTTCGGTGAGATGGAAGTCTGGGCTCTCGAGGCTTACGGCGCTGCCTACACCCTCCAGGAGATACTGACAGTCAAGTCCGACGATGTTGTCGGCCGTGTCAAGACCTACGAGGCAATAGTCAAGGGCAACAACGTTCCCAAGCCCGGCATTCCCGAGTCGTTCAAGGTTCTCGTCAAAGAGCTTCAGTCCCTCTGCCTTGATGTCAGCGTCCTTGACGCGGACGGCGAGGAGATTGACCTCAAGCAGACCGACGAGGAACTCGGATTTGCACCTTCAGACGATAAGGCATTCTCCTCCGTCAACGACGCCGGCACTGCAGGCGGCTACGGCACGGAAAACGAAGAGGGCGATATCTTCAATGTCGGCTCCGGCGAGGACGACGATGACAGCGCCGATTTCGCAGACGATGCCGAGGGCGAAGATGACTACTATGACGGCGACATCTTCTCCGACAGCGAAGGCGAGCTTGACGACTACGACGACTGAGAACAGTCACCTTAAAAATATATTTTAAAAAGGGGCAGTCAACGGATGGAAAACAATACCTTTGAATCCATAAAAATAGGTCTTGCGTCTCCCGATAAGATCAGAAGCTGGTCTTATGGCGAGGTCAAGAAGCCCGAAACCATCAATTACCGCACACTCAAGCCCGAAAAGGACGGACTGTTCTGCGAAAGGATATTCGGACCCCAGAAGGACTGGGAGTGCCACTGCGGCAAATATAAAAGAATCCGCTACAAGGGCAAGATATGCGAACGCTGCGGCGTTGAGATAACCCGCTCCAAGGTTCGCCGCGAGAGAATGGGTCACATTGAGCTTGCAGCTCCCGTTTCCCACATCTGGTATTTCAAGGGAATACCCTCAAGAATGGGTCTTATCCTCGATATATCGCCGCGCAACCTTGAGAAAGTTCTCTACTTTGCGATGCATATCGTTATCGATCCCGGCACAACGGATCTTAAAAAGTACCAGGTTCTCGACGAGAAGGATTACGACGAGTACCGCCTGATGTATGAGGACGATTTCAGGGCAGGCATGGGCGCCGAGGCTATCAAGGAGCTTCTTGCCGAGATCGACCTCGACCAGCTCTCCGCGCAGCTGCGCGAGGAGATAGAGAAAGCAAGCGGTCAGAAGAAGGCTAAGGCTCTCAAACGCCTTGAGGTTGTCGAGGCGTTCAGACAGAGCGGCAACAGACCCGAGTGGATGATCCTCGACGTGCTTCCGGTTATCCCGCCGGAGCTTCGTCCCATGGTTCAGCTCGAGGGCGGACGCTTTGCAACGAGCGACCTCAATGATCTTTACCGCCGCGTTATCAACAGAAACAACCGTCTGCGCAAGCTCCTTGAGCTCGGCGCACCCGAGATAATAGTCCGCAACGAGAAGCGTATGCTTCAGGAAGCTGTCGATGCTCTTATCGATAACGGCCGCCGCGGCAGACCCGTAACCGGTCCGAACAACAGAGCGCTCAAGTCGCTCTCCGATATGCTTAAAGGTAAGCAGGGACGTTTCAGACAGAACCTGCTCGGTAAGCGTGTTGACTATTCCGGACGTTCGGTTATCGTCGTCGGTCCCGAGCTGAAGATCTATCAGTGCGGTCTGCCGACCGAGATGGCTCTTGAGCTGTTCAAGCCCTTCGTTATGAAGAGACTTGTCCAGACCGGCAAGGCGAACAACGTCAAGTCCGCAAGAAAGATGGTCGAGCGCCAGAATCCCGTTGTTTGGGATGCTCTCGAAGTGGTTATCAAGGATCACCCCGTGCTCCTCAACCGTGCTCCCACACTTCACAGACTCGGTATCCAGGCTTTCGAGCCCATCCTTGTCGAGGGCAGAGCTATCAAGCTTCATCCCCTCGTTTGTACCGCATTCAACGCCGACTTCGACGGCGACCAGATGGCAGTTCACGTTCCGCTTTCTGCGGAGGCTCAGGCTGAGGCGCGCTTCCTTATGCTCGCCGCCAACAACCTCCTCAAGCCCTCCGACGGACGCCCGGTCACCGTTCCCACGCAGGACATGGTCCTTGGCTCATATTACCTCACCCTTGAAAAGCCCGGTGAGCCCGGCGAGGGCAAGGTGTTCAGAGATGTCGATGAGGCCACCATGGCTTACGACGACGGCACCATCGGACTCCATGCGAGAATCAAGATCCGCATGACCAAAGAGATAGACGGCAAACCCGTCAGAAAGCTCGTCTCCACCACCATGGGACGCGTTATCTTCAACGGACCTATCCCGCAGGATCTCGGCTTTGTTGACAGAAGCGATCCGGAGAACGACTTCAAGCTTGAGGTCGATTTCCTCGTCAATAAAAAGAAACTCGGCGAAATTATCGACAGATGCATCAAGATTCACGGCACTTCGATAGCGGCCGATATGCTTGATAAGATCAAGGCTCAGGGCTACAAGTACTCGACCCGAAGCGGTATCACCGTCGCTGTCTGCGACGCTACCATACCGCCGCGTAAGGGCGAACTCATTGCCGACGCCGAGAAGGACGTCGCCGAGATCATGGACAACTATGAGAACGGTCTTCTCTCCGATGAGGAGCGCACGAACATGGTCATTGAGACCTGGGAAGACTGCACAAAGAGAGTTGCCGCAGAACTCAAGGCGAACTTCGATCCCTACAACCCGATCAACATGATGCTTGACTCCGGTGCGCGAGGCAACGACAGCCAGCTGCGTCAGCTTGCAGGTATGCGCGGACTTATCGCGAATACGGCAGGTAAGACGATTGAAATCCCCATCAGAGCCAACTACCGTGAAGGTCTTAATATACTCGAATACTTCATTTCGTCGCGTGGTGCGCGTAAAGGTCTTGCCGATACCGCGCTTCGTACCGCGGACTCGGGTTACCTTACCAGACGTCTTGTCGATGTCTCGCAGGATGTTATCATCCGCGAGGAGGACTGCGGCTGCACAGAGGGCTCGGATGTCTACGATATCTTCGACGGAAAGCGCCGCATAGTCAGCCTCACCGAGCGTCTTACCGGCCGCTATCTGCTCAACGACTTTGTCGATGAGGAGACGGGCGAGCTTATCATGAGCAAGGATAAGATGATGAGCGAGGATGACGCAAAGCGCGTCGCCGACAAGGTATATGAGTACCACGATAAGAAGGTCGCCGCGGGCGAAGAGCCCGAGGACAGCCTTGCAAAGATAAAGATCCGTTCGCTGCTTACCTGCCAGTCCGAGCACGGCGTCTGCATCAAGTGCTACGGCGCGAACCTTGCAACCGGCGAGCCTGTTACGGTCGGTGAAGCAGTCGGTATCATCGCGGCTCAGTCGATAGGCGAGCCCGGTACACAGCTGACGATGAGAACGTTCCACACCGGCGGCGCGAAAGACCAGTCCGATATCACGGAAGGTCTTCCCAGAGTCGAGGAGCTGTTCGAAGCGAGAAAGCCCAAGAGCCTCGCTCTTATCAGTGAGATCTCCGGTACGGTTTCCGAGCGCGAGATCAAGAAGATCAGAAACATCATCGTCACAGATCCCGAGACCCTCGAGGAGAAGGCGTATCCCATCCACTACGGTATGCGCGTCAAGGTTGAGCCCGGCGATCACATCAACAAGGGCGACACCATCACCGAAGGCGCCCTCAACCCGCACGATATTCTCGCAGTTCTCGGCGTCGAGGCTGTTCACGATTACCTCATCCGCGAGGTTCAGAGAACCTACCGTATGCAGGGTGTTGACGTCAACGATAAGCACATCGAGGTCATCGTCCGTCAGATGATGAAGAAGGTCAAGATCACCGATCCCGGCGACACGACTTTCCTGCCCGGCGCTGTTGTTGACAAGCTTGAGTTCAAGGCGGAGAACGCACGCGTCGCCGCCAAGGCTCAGGAGACAGGCGAGGAGCTCGCAGAGGCTCAGTGCATGCCCGTGCTCATGGGTATCACAAAGGCTTCTCTTGCAACCGAGTCCTTCCTCTCGGCCGCATCCTTCCAGGAGACGACAAGAGTCCTCACCGACGCAGCCATCAAGGGCAAGAGCGATCCGCTGCTCGGTCTCAAGGAGAATGTCATCATCGGCAAGCTCCTGCCGTCGGGTACCGGCATGAAGTGCTACAGCGATGTTCAGGTGCTTCCCACTACGGGCATCTTCAGCGACCTTGCCGAGAAGCTCGAAGAGGCGGAGAACCAGGAAGAAGCAGAATAATAAACAACCATCGAGCCGGAGTCTGCCGCTTTTGCGGTGGACTCCGGCAGCGGTGACTATAGAGAGATGCGTTTATTGGACAAAAATCATATATAATGCCCCGATAAACGCCGAATATTTTGTCATTTGACGAACCGAAAAGGTTGACAAACAGAACCTTCAGCGGTATAATTTTAAATTGTGATGTCTTGTGTTTTGGGATAATTATGCCCGAAGCGCGGATTTCATATATAAATCTTAGAAAGGAGATGTACTGCTTGCCAACGTTTAATCAGCTTGTGAGAAACGGAAGAGAAACTCTTGAGAAGAAACCCAAAGCCCCCGCGCTTTTGAAGGGCCTCAACTCCAAGAAAAATGTCATGACCGACACTGCTTCTCCGCAGAAGCGCGGTGTTTGCACAGCGGTTAAGACCACTACCCCCAAGAAGCCCAACTCGGCTCTTAGAAAGATCGCCAGAGTTCGTCTTTCCAACGGCATCGAGGTTTCGGCTTATATCCCGGGCGTCGGTCATAACCTTCAGGAGCACTCGGTTGTTCTCATCCGCGGCGGCCGTGTTAAGGACCTTCCCGGTGTGCGTTACCACATCATCCGCGGAACGCTCGATACACAGGGCGTCAACGGCAGAATGCAGGCCCGTTCCAAGTACGGTGCTAAGCGTCCGAAGGCTGCCAAAAAGTAATTCCGCATGACGCGGAAAGCTTAAGAGACAGAATCTTCTTGCAGGTGATTACTCCAATGCGAGAGTGCATTGAAATACATGCCTCCCATTGACACCACGAGAGTTTTGTCACTCGAGTACCTATGATATCATTACTATGAAGGAGGGAAGCGAAGTGCCAAGAAGAGGCAAGATAGCAAAACGTGACGTTTTGCCCGATCCGCTTTACAACTCAAAGCTCGTAACACGCCTTATCAACAACGTCATGATCGACGGTAAGAAGGGCGTCGCTCAGAAAATCGTTTACGAGGCTTTCGACATTATCCGTGAGAAGACCGGTAAGGAACCGCTTGAGGTTTTTGAGGCTGCTATGGAGAATGTCATGCCCGTTCTCGAAGTCAAAGCTCGTCGAGTCGGCGGTGCAACCTATCAGGTTCCCATGGAGGTTCGTCCGGAGAGAAGACAGACCCTCGGTCTGCGCTGGATAACCCTTTATTCCCGTCAGCGTTCCGAGAGAACGATGAAGGAGAGACTTGCTAACGAGATCATGGATGCCGTCAATTCGACCGGTTCGGCATTCAAGAAGCGTGAGGATACTCACAAGATGGCAGAGGCCAACAAGGCATTTGCACATTTCAGGTGGTAATTTCACCTATATATTTTGCTATTCGCACAAAGGCGAGATACGGAGGTTTTTATGCCGAGAGAGGTTTCACTGGAAAAGACCAGGAATATCGGAATCATGGCGCATATTGACGCAGGCAAAACCACCACAACGGAGCGTATCCTGTTCTATACAGGAAAGACCCACAAACTCGGCGAAGTGCATGATGGTGCTGCGACAATGGACTGGATGGAGCAGGAGCAGGAGAGAGGTATAACAATCACCTCCGCTGCGACTACCTGCTTCTGGAAGAACCACCGAATCAACATCATCGACACTCCCGGCCACGTGGACTTCACCGTTGAGGTTGAGCGTTCTCTGCGTGTTCTGGACGGTTCTGTTACCGTTCTTTGCGCAAAGGGCGGCGTTGAGCCCCAGTCCGAAACCGTCTGGAGACAGGCGGACAAGTACCAGGTTCCGAGAATGGTCTATGTTAACAAGATGGACATTATGGGAGCTAACTTCTATAATGTTATAGACATGATGAAGGAGCGCCTGAAGTGTAACGCAGTTCCGATTCAGCTCCCCATAGGCGCGGAAGCTGACTTCAAGGGAATCATCGACCTTGTTCAGATGCAGGCTGATGTCTACTATGATGACAAGGGTCTCGACGTCAGAGTCGAGGAGATTCCCGAGAACATGAAGGAACTTGCACAGAAGTATCATGATGAGCTCGTTGAGCACGTCGCCGAACAGGACGACGAGCTGCTCGAGAAGTATCTCGGCGGCGAGGAGCTCACCATTGATGAGATAAAGACCTGCATCCGCAAGTCTACTATCGCCAATAAGATGGTTCCCGTATGCTGCGGTACTTCTTACCGCAACAAGGGTGTTCAGCAGCTGCTTGACGCTATTGTTGATTACATGCCCGCTCCGACGGATGTCCCGTCGATAAAGGGCACGAACCCCGAGACCGGTGAAGAGGAGTTCCGTCATTCTTCGGATTCCGAGCCGTTCGCAGCTCTTGCTTTCAAGATCGCGACCGATCCCTTCGTCGGTAAGCTCTGCTTCTTCAGAGTTTATTCGGGCACAGTCACCACCGGCAGCACTGTTTACAATGCTACCAAGGACTGCAACGAGCGTCTGGGAAGAATCCTGCAGATGCACTCCAACCACAGAAAGGATATCGACTGCGTTTACGCCGGAGATATCGCTGCGACTATCGGTCTTAAGAACACCACCACCGGCGACACGCTCTGCGACGCCAAGGCTCCGATAATCCTTGAGTCCATGGAGTTCCCCGATCCCGTTATCAGGGTCGCTATCGAGCCCAAGACCAAGGCAGGCCAGGAGAAGATGGCTATCGCGCTTGCAAAGCTCGCCGAAGAGGATCCGACCTTCAAGTGCTACACTGATGAAGAGACGGGTCAGACCATCATCGCCGGCATGGGCGAGCTTCACCTTGAGATAATCGTTGACAGACTTCTTCGTGAGTTCAAGGTCGAGGCTAATGTCGGTAAACCCCAGGTCGCATACCGCGAGACCATCACCAAACCCGCAGAGAGCGATACCAAGTATTCGCGTCAGTCGGGCGGCCGCGGACAGTACGGTCACGTCAAGATCCGCATCGAGCCCAACCCCGAGAAGGGTTACGAGTTCGTCAACGAGGTCGTCGGCGGCGCTATCCCGAAGGAATATATCGGACCTGCAGAGGCCGGTATCAAGGGTGCAATGCAGTCGGGCGTTCTTGCAGGCTTCAATGTTGTTGACGTCAAGGTCACTCTTTACGATGGATCTTATCACGAGGTCGACTCCTCCGAAATGGCGTTCAAGATCGCCGGTTCTATGGCGTTCAAGGATGCGATGAAGAAGGCAGCTCCCGTGCTCATGGAGCCCATCATGAAGGTCGCCATTATCGTCCCCGAGGACTATATGGGCGATGTTATCGGCGATGTCAACTCCCGCCGCGGACAGATCGAAGGCACCGAGATGCGTACGGGCGCAGTGCAGATCAATGCATTCATCCCGCTGTCGAACATGTTCGGCTACGCTACCACCCTTCGTTCCAAGACGCAGGGACGCGGTCAGTATGTCATGGAGCCCAGCCATTATGCCGAGGTTCCGAAGTCCATTGCTGAGACTGTCATCAAGGACAAGTAATTTTTAAAAAGCACTTGAATTTTCAGGTGTAAATTGATAGAATAGTTTTATGCTGATGCATGAGACAATTATTTAACCAATTAAAGGGAGGAAATTCCAAATGGCAAAAGCTAAATTCGAAAGAACTAAGCCCCATGTAAACATTGGTACCATTGGTCACGTTGACCATGGTAAGACTACTCTTACCGCTGCTATCACCAAGACTCTCGCTATGAAGGGCGAGGCTGAGTTTGTTGATTACGCTAACATCGATAAGGCTCCCGAGGAGAGAGAGCGCGGTATTACAATCAACACCGCTCACGTTGAGTATGAGACTGCTACCCGTCACTATGCTCACGTTGACTGCCCCGGCCATGCTGACTATATCAAGAACATGATCACCGGTGCTGCTCAGATGGACGGCGCTATCCTTGTTATAGCTGCTACCGACGGCCCCATGGCTCAGACCAAGGAGCACCTTCTTCTTGCCCGCCAGGTTGGCGTGCCCTATATCATCGTCTTCATGAACAAGGTTGACCAGGTCGACGATCCTGAGCTCCTTGAGCTTGTCGAGATGGAGATCCGCGATACTCTTAACGAGTATGGCTTCCCCGGCGATGACACCCCGATCATCAAGGGTTCTGCTCTTAAGGCTCTTGAGTACAACGGCAACGATCCTGACGCCCCCGAGCTTGCTTGCATCTGGGAGCTCATGAACGCTGTTGACACTTATATCCCCACTCCCGACCGTAAGGCTGACCTGCCTTTCCTTATGCCTGTTGAGGATGTCTTCACCATCACCGGCCGTGGTACTGTTGCCACCGGTAGAGTTGAGCGTGGACAGCTGAGAACCGGCGACGAGCTTGAGATCGTTGGTCTTAAGGAAGAGAAGGGCAAGACCGTCTGCACCGGAATCGAGATGTTCCGCAAGACCCTCGATTACGCTGAGGCCGGCGACAACATCGGCGCTCTTCTTCGTGGTGTTCAGAGAAATGAGATCGAGCGTGGACAGGTTCTTTCCAAGCCCGGCACCATTCATCCCCACACCAAGTTTGTCGGCCAGGTTTACGTCCTTACTAAGGACGAGGGTGGCCGTCACACTCCGTTCTTCAACAACTATCGTCCCCAGTTCTACTTCAGAACTACTGACGTTACCGGTATCATCTCCCTTCCCGAGGGCGTAGAGATGTGCATGCCCGGCGACAACATTGACATGTCTGTCGAGCTTATCGCTCCCATCGCTATTGAAGAGGGTCTCCGCTTCGCTATCCGTGAAGGCGGCCGTACCGTCGGCTCGGGCGTTGTTATCAAGATCAACGAGTAATTAATGCCCTTTTGATCCCGTAGGTTTTCCTGCGGGATCTTTTTTTATGCCGATTTATCTATTTTTAATAATCAATATCCAAAAAGTACGGGCGTTTTTATTGATTTATCTCGGCGGGTATGATAAAATTAATTGAAAATTTTATCACAGGAGTGAAGTAAATGGGAAAGTTAAACAATATCGACAAGGCCGCAGCGGGTAAAGGCTCCGGCATCAACACACTCTGGCAGTTTGTCAAGTTCATCGTCGTCAGCCTCGGCGCCTGCATCGTCCAGGTTGCATCTCTCGCGATTCTTTACAACATCCCCGCAATCAAGGCTCTGAGCACGCAGGCATTCCACTGGTTCGTCTTTGATTATCCGGTCATCGAGGGTCAGCGCTGCGGACTCGCGCTCTTCATTGCATTCAACGTTTCGAACCTTCTGGCGCAGATAGTTGCATTCTTCATCAACAAGGAAAAGACTTTCAACTCGGGCTCCAACACCGCTATTACTCTGCCCATATACATAATCTTCACCCTTGCTCTCGTTTGCTTCTCTGCGTGGTTCAACCCCGTAGTTTTCGAGTTCTGCACCTCGAAGTTCCATCTGAACAGCGGTCTTTCGCTCACTATAGCTACCGCTGTCTGCTCAGCTCTCCAGTTCTTCCTCTATTTCCCCGTGGATAAGATTCTTTTCCACAAGAAAAAGGAAGACAAGAAAGCAAAATAATCAAAAAATAAAAAGGGTCGGCGCAGATGTGCCGATCCTTTCGCTTTGTTAAAACGCACCCTCCGATCTTTTGCGGAGGGTGCTGTGTTTTATTTTCAGCCTCTCAGCCACTCAAGAGCCGCTTCAAGAGGGGAGTCGGTGGCGACATCCGGCTCGATTGGTGTCTCTTTGAATATCTCACCGGTGCGCGCCTTGTCGAACGCGACGGTCAGATACATCTGCGCGCCGTCATACATGTTGTAGAGCATATTGACGCTCGTGTAGCCAGCGGTCGGTGCGCCGAAAGTCCTTGTGTTTTCGAGTCCTCTGAAGCAGAGCGTCAGAGCTTCGCCCGAGCTCGCAGTCATGTCGTCGGTAAGTATCGCAACGGGTACATTCAGCTTCTCTTCGGGATAGAGGCTCCTGCCGCCCGTGCCCGCATTGCTGACAACGCCGTTTTTGAGTGTGACCGGGACATCGTAGCTGCGGTAGTGGTAATAGATCAGTTCGCCGTCGGGGAGCAGCGACGAGACAGCCGTCGCCATCGGACCCATGTCACCGCCGGTGTTGCCGCGCAGGTCGAGCACAACGCCCTTTATTTTATCGCGGTTCTCGTGGATGAAGTCCTCCGTGACTTTTGCGTATTTCTGTCCCGCTTCGGCTGTGCCGAGGAAATCGGGGAGTTTTATTATTGCAATATCGCCGTCGAGCGAAACGGTGGGCAGAACCTCGTCATAGCTCTCGGTTGTGTCCTGCGATTCCGATTTTGTCATGAGCATTGAGTGCTTGCCGCCGCAAACCGAAAGAGCCTTTTTAATCGCGGGGTATGTGTCCTCATAGCTCTCGGCGTTTTCTATCATCTTGAGACATTCTTCGTAAGTGCTTTTCCACTCGTCGCTTCTCGAATATATCCCGTTTTTGCCTATGGTTGCAAGAGCGTCCTTGCCGTAGCGCTCTGCCGACGGCGGGACGAGATAAAACCCGAATGTCGGTCCGTATTTCATAACAACTGCCAACGCCGCAGCGATAATGATTATGAGCGGTATGCATATTCCGAGCGCGATGCGCAGCTTCTTATTTTTGCTTTTGGTTTTCATAAAAAACTCCTCCTGTCGATAATGATTATATCAAAAGAGTGGGTCGTTCTCAATAACAAAGCCTTACATTGTGCGCCTGAGTTCTTACATTTATGTAAGATTCGGCGGCGAAAAAAGTTGAAAAAACTATAAATTGGGTCTTTACAACCGATAAACAATATGATATAGTATTCACAGCAAAAAATCTTTAAGAGCGGTACAGAGATGCCGACAAGATGGTCATATTCAGTGCGGATAGGGTATATCTGCGTGTTTTTGTGCGATTTTGTCGGTGCGGCAGGATCGTATTTTTTTATGCTTCGGGGTGAGTAAATGGAGTTCAAGGCCTATATCATGGACAGCGCGGCGGTCAACCGTGCGCTCGCGCGGATATCGCACGAGATAATCGAGCGAAACGGCGATTCGGATGAGATATGCCTTGTCGGCATAATGAGAAGAGGCGCGCCGCTTGCGGATATCCTCGCCTCAAAGATCGAGAGCCTCGGCGTGAAAACGAAGAAAGGCTATCTCGACATCACGCTCTACAGGGACGACCTGAGCGAGAGCGCAAGCCAGCCGACGGTGAACTCCGGCAAGCTTGATTTTTCCGTTGAGGGCAAGACGGTCGTCATGGTCGACGATGTGCTCTACACCGGCAGAACGGCGCGCGCCGCGATGGATGCGATAATCTCCCTCGGCCGCCCGGCGAAGATACAGTTTGCAACGCTTGTTGACAGGGGACACAGGGAGCTCCCGATAGTCGCCGACTATGTCGGCAAGAACGTGCCGACCTCGCGCAGCGAAGTGGTCGTTGTGAAGATCCCGCCGTTCGACGATGAGACAAGCGTCTCGATATACAGCAAATAAGACTTTGACGCAGAAGCGGTTTACCGGGACTGTGTTGAGTATAGACAGGCAAAATTTGAGGAGGTCAATAGTATGAAATTGATTTACGGTATCAAAGACAAGCCGAAGTTCGGCAAACTTATCGTCTTTGCGTTCCAGCAGCTGCTTGCGATTATGGCAGCGACCATCGCAGTTCCCATGATAACTTCGGGTGTTTATAACTGCGGCGAAGTGCAGATGAGCACTGTCGCGGCGCTCTTCGGCGCCGGCGCAGGCACCCTTGTATATGTTCTCTTCACGAAGGCAAAGAGCCCCGTTTTCCTCGGTTCTTCTTTCGCTTTCCTCGGCTCAATGGCAGCCGCTTTCGCAGGCGCGACCACCGTTGCGCTCGGCTATCTCGGACTGATTCTCGGCGCTGTGTTCGCGGGTCTCGTCTATGTTGTTATAGCAATAGCAGTCAAGATTTCCGGTGTCGGCTGGATAAATAAGCTCATGCCCGCCGCCGTTATCGGACCCACCGTCGCCATCATTGGACTTTCGCTCGCAGGAAACGCTATCGGCGATCTCCAGAAAGGCTCCTATGCAGTCAACGGCGAGCCGACCGCAAGCGTCTATGTCGCTATCATCTGCGGTCTCGTCACTCTCTTCGTGACAATGTTCTGCTCCGTCTTCGGCAAGAAGATGGTCAAGCTCATCCCGTTCATCATCGGCATCCTCTCCGGCTACGCTGTCGCG
>ULWM01016802.1_pt1 | contig 84333 bp, 68 predicted proteins | sample 1960331 | NCBI WGS metagenome assembly ULWM01 (sample SAMEA4835812, study PRJEB28245) | human gut metagenome | biome: gut microbiome; material: fecal sample | place: Denmark | collected 2008 | reverse complement strand
ACCCCTTCCCTTCGGGCTTTCCCCTATTGCTCAAACTTGCGCCATTTCTCTGCAAGAATAAACATCGTTCGCAAGAGGGGAAGTCGGCACTCGCATAGATAAGTATCGTTCTCTCATTATGCCACTGCGCTTTGTGCGCCAGGCGTGGCCAACAACACAGCGCAGTCGCTTGTACTACGCACACAAGGGCTCCCGCACGTCAAAAACAAGCGAACTAGTGCTTACATATCAAAGATGAAAGCGAAGTTTTTTGTCGTGTGGGAAGAGGAGCACAAAGAACCAAGGCGAACAACTACAACTTGTTGTGGTTGAAGCAAAAGGAGCTTGTGTGCGACGAAAGCTCGGCACTCCAAGGCTCGCCGCCGCTGCGGCTCGAGGTCTACAACTCATCACACTGCCTAACGGTAATATAGTGTCTGCAATTAATTATTGAAAATTTTAGCACGAAACCGCAAAAATGTAAAGCGCAACAAAAGCGTTTTTCGAGGTTTTTCGAGCATAAAAAAAGAATTCGCGCGGAATTCTTTTTTTTCGACAAATTTCTCAAATCTTCAATCGACTTTTGCCGCCTCACTTTCCTTTGCGATGGTGGACATGAGCATCTTCTTTATCTCGATACACTTTTCAAGTATCATTCTGTCCGAATAATACGTGCCGCTTTCAATCAACAGCTCTATCCAATATTCCGTTTCCGAGCAGTCTTTGAGCGCGTCTTGCAATTTTTTGATAAAGTCGTTTCTGTCTTGCAGGCAATATGCTTCCCTCACTCTTGCGCCGATGCTTGCGCCCGAAAGCATAAGTTGATTGACAAGCACCGTTTCGCGCCTATCGATTTTGATTTGATTGCACAGCTTGATTATGTCAAGTGCAAACGATTTCGATTGTTCGACAAGAGGACTGTCTTCCATATATATTTCCTACCTTAGATTGCTACGGATATAATAGCACCAAACCGTCAAAATGTAAATAGTGCTTTGCGTGTTTCACACTCTAAAAATATAACAAATCAGGAAATATAAAAAAACCGCAACGCCGCAGGCATTTCACTTGTCAAAGACAAATTTCACGCGCGCAGCGCATTTCACAAATCCGCTTGCGGATTTGTTTCTACATTTTTTTCGGTGTTCCCTTTGCTGTATTTATAGACGCAATAAGTATTCGTCTTAATGTACCGCATTGAGCTTTAAGTTCACGAACGGTGTTCGAATCAAACAATTCCGTTCTTTCAATCAAATCAAGCCAGTATTCAGACTCATATGCTTCCTTTAATGAAATTTGCAACTTAGAAACGAAATCTGCTTTGCTTTGCGCATAATTTGCCTCGTGAATGTTTGCCCCGATAGATGTAGCCGCACGTTCAAGTTGATTCAATAACGACTTATGTTTGTCGATACTGTCACACAACTCGATAACTCTAACAGAAAACTCTATGGCTGCATCTTTTAGTTTTGACTGTGTCATTTTTTTCTCCTTGTAAAATATTGTACTACCAAAACGGAACCAACACAAGAGTGAAATATTTGCTTTTCGCAAATGTGAAATATCGATTCTCGATATGAAATATTGTGTGATAGACACAATGTTAAATGAAATAAATCCGCAACGCCGCAGGCATTTCACTTGTCAAAGACAAATTTCACGCGCGCAGCGCATTTCACAAATCCGCTTAAATATTGTAGTCGAGAAAAAGAATTAATAAAAGAGTGAAATATTTGCTTATCGCAAATGTGAAATATCGATTCTCGATATGAAATATTGTGTGATAGCCACAATGTTAAATGAAATAAATCCGCAACGCCGCAGGCATTTCAATCGTCAAAGACGAATTTCACGCGCGCAGCGCATTTCACAAATCCGCTTGCGGATTTATTTCGTAAAAAAATATCTCGCAAACAGCGAGATATTTTTTTGGAGGCATCACCCAGACTTGAACTGGGGGTGAGGATTTTGCAGACCCTTGCCTTACCTCTTGGCTATGATGCCGTATCGTATCGAGTGATGCCGATACTTTGTGTGGAGCGGGAGACGGTGTGGCCGCCTGCGCGGCAACCTTGCGGTGCGAACCCGCTTCGCGTGTCTGCGATTTCATCGCACTTCACTTTGTGAAGCGAATCCCGTCTCCCCGTATACGAAAAAAACAGCATCTCTTGCGAAATGCTGTTTTTTTTGGAGGCATCACCCAGACTTGAACTGGGGGTGAGGATTTTGCAGACCCTTGCCTTACCTCTTGGCTATGATGCCGTATCGTATCGAGTGATGCCGATACTTTGTGTGGAGCGGGAGACGGGATTCGGACCCGCGACTTTCACCTTGGCAAGGTGACACTCTACCACTGAGTCACTCCCGCACACGATTGCTTTAACAATATATCAAACAAAATCGAATTTTGCAACCTTTTTTTGCAAGTTTGCGATATTATTTGGCCTATTCTTTTCTACCGCACAACGCCGTGGCAAAATCGGACAACTCTTTGGCGTTTGCAAAGGTTGTTGCCAAATCGATTGCCTTTTGCGTTTCGCGCTCTAGAAGTGCGTGCGTTTTTTCTTTGCCCCACACCCCTACAATGCTGTTTTTGTCTTCGTCCAGCAAATCGTCCGCAAGCTGAAAAGCTATGCCGACGTTCATTGCGTAGTCTCCTATTCTTTCGATCTGTTCGAAGTCCGCATCCGCACAAATCGCGCCTGCGCCGAACGCCCCCACGATCAATGCGGCGGTTTTTTGAGAGTACATTTCAAGAAAACTATCGGCACACTCGCAACCTTGCAAATCGTTTGCTTGACCGACAACCATGCGTTTTGCCGCAACGACAATCTCTTGCGCCGCTCTTGCAAAGTGCGAGCCGAACGCTCTTGCGCCGTCGAGAAGCACGCATGAGGCAAGCGTAAGAAGTTGGTCGCCTATGAGAATCCCGTTTGCGTGTCCGAATTTTTTGTGAACGGAAAGTTTGCCCCTGCGATAATCGTCGTTGTCCATTGCCGGCAAATCGTCGTGGACGAGCGAATAGTTGTGGATAAGTTCAACCGCAACCGCAAGGCTCACGACTTCGTCTACTTCGGCGTCTTTGCCCGTCGAGCGCGCGCCGTAATACACGCAAAGAGGACGCACTCTCTTTCCGCCGTCGAGCGCGGCATAACGCATACCCTCGTCGATGACGTTATCGTCATATCCTATCGCGTCTTTGAGCGACTGTTCGAACGCAAAAAGAAATTCGGTTTTGTCAATTGTCGAGATTTTCATAATCAGTCGAGTTTCAATTCTTCGGTGAGGTTGTTGATGTCATCGACAAGCAAAGCAAGTTTGCCTTTTTCGGCTTTGAGGTCGGCAATGCAAACTTTGCTGAGTTCTATTCCTTTTTCAAAAGCCTTCACTGCCTCGTCAAGAGGAATATCGCCTTCGAGTTTCTTTACGATTGCTTCGAGTTCTTGAAGTGCGTCTTCAAATTTTTTGATTTCTGCCATTTATTTATTCTCCTCGGAAATTTCTATTTTGCTCACTTGTGCCCATATCGAGCCGTCGGAGCCGGTTGCGGTGACCGTGTCGCCTATTTTGAGATTTGCAACTTTGTTGATGGTTTTGCCGTCCGCTTGAAGTCTGAAATATCCTCTTCGCAAAGTTTTGAGCGGAGAGAGATTGTCAAGCGATGCCGTGGCTTTGTCCACCCTCGCATCCGCAATCTCGAACTTCCTCTCGATTTGCGACTTTGCCCTTTGCATAAGCACTTCGATTTTGTGCCCTCTTTGCAAATAAAATTCGGATGCCAGTCTGCGCAGTTTGTTGCAACAAATTTGCGTTGCGGAACTCTTTTTCTCATACGCTCTTGTCGCATTGAGCGTGAGCCTGCGCACGTTTTGTTTGAGCTCGTCCGCAAGCGCATAATAATCGTAAGCCACAAGCTCGCCCGCAGCGGTCGGCGTCGCCGCTCTCTTGTCCGCGACGAAATCGCAAAGCGAAAAATCGGTTTCGTGTCCCACGGCAGATACCACCGGGGTTTTCATTTTATACACCGCTCTTACAAGCGTTTCGTCGTAAAACGGCGCAAGATCTTCCAGCGATCCGCCACCCCTTGCGATGACGATGACGTCGTAGCCGAGATTGTCCACTCTCTCAAGAACTTTGGCAATTTCTTTGCCTGCGCCTTCGCCCTGCACGCGCACGTCTTTGACAACGATATCAATGACGGGATTTTTGCGGCGAACGGTCGTAACTATATCCCTTATGACCGCGCCCGTTTTGGACGTGACGACAAGCACGTTTTTCGCAAATTGAGGAATCGGTTTTTTGTGCGCCTCGTCAAATAGTCCCTCCGCCTGCAATTTTGCTTTGAGTCTTTCAAACTCCAAAAACAACATACCCTGTCCGACGGGAGTTATCGAGCTTGCCTGCAAAGACAGTCTGCCGCCCTTGACATAATAGTCAAGCGAGCCGCGCACGATGACGCTTTCGCCGTCTTTTGGGACATACGTTTTTTGTGCGTAGAAGCAAACGCATGAGAGCTGCGAGTTTTTGTCCTTGAGCGTAAAGTAAGCATGCGCTCCCGAAAACTTATAACCCGAAATCTCGCCGAAAACCTCCAACCCCTTGAATATCGGGGCATCGATGCAGGCTTTTATCGTCGCGTTTACTTCGCTAACCGAAATCGTATTTTCAGAAAATGGGGTTTTATCTGACACAATCGACACTTTATACACCTTTTTTGCAGTAAAACACCGATTTTTCGGCATTTTTACGTTTATTTTGAGTCAAAAAATCCCGAAATATCAAACATTCGAACATCATTTTCGCAGTATTTGAAAATTTCGGGATAATTCTCTTTGATTAGTCAATATCTTTCACTATCTTGGCAAGCACACCGTTGACGAACGAGCCGGATTTGTCCGTACCGTACTTCTTTGAAAGCTCGACAGCTTCGTTGATTACGACTGCGTTCGGTGCGGTATGTTCCAAAAGTTCGTACGTTGCCACAAGCAACACCGCATAGTCGGGACGATACACTCTTTCGAGCTTGTATCCCTCAAGGTGATTTTCAATGATGCCCTTGAGTTTTTCGTCGTTGGTGCAAACGCCCAAATACGTCGAGTTGATATATTGTCTGTCGTCTTCGGTAAGATCGCTGTCCACAAGCATAAGCTCCAAAGTGGACTCGTTCACCGCGCCGTAGAAGGTGTATTCGAACACCAATTTAAATACGTTTTCTCTTGCTACTCTTCTCATGATTATTGCGCCACGTTTACGTTGACAACCTGAACGTTTACGGATTGAACCTTAAACTTGGTTGCGCCTTCGATTTGATTTTTGACTTTTTCTTGCAAAGTTGCAACTTGGGAGGGTACGGTGTAACCGAGGTCGATGCTCACAAAAAGATCTACCGCAACTTTTTCGTTTGGCAAAACGTAAACGGATACTGCGCCGCAATTGCGCTTTGAGTTGAGAAGGTGCACGCCCTCCACGTCTTGCGCAGCCTCGGTTGCAAGCGAAACCAAAACTTCGTTCAATACGGATGATTTATCTTTTGCCATATTCTGCCTCCGTGCAAATTATTATATCACACGCAAAAAATTATATCAACCGTACGCAAAAATTATTTTGGTTGACAATTGCCTTTTGAAACAATAGTATTACTCAAACGAAAACGAATATGAAAATATGAAAGATTGCGACGATTGCCGCAATCTTTCAAGACAATATCACCGCGCCGCAAAGGCACGCTTTGCGGCGCGTCCCCTCCCCATGTCAGTTGAAAGGAATCACTTTGACGTCGGTTGCTTTGAAAGTCGTTTCGGCAACCACGACGGAAAGTATTTGATTGGCTTGTTCTTGGCTTAATTCGCTCTCGCCTACGACGATACTCACGCCTTTGTCGCCGATGGTGACGATTGCGTCGTCGAATCCTCTGCCTTTGATAAGAGTTTCAAGCGCAAGTTCTTTTTCCATTCTCTCGACGAGCAACATTTTTTGCTCTTGCGCCGTTGTCTTTGCTTTTTCCGAACTTTCCTCGGAATTCATGATTGCGTCAAGATACAAAAATTCCGACTCTCTCGTAGCGTCGCGGTCGCTTCTTGCCGCCGCAAAAAACGTTTGCGTCACGGTGTCCTGTTGTCCGGCGACGTCCGTGGACGTCTTGTTCAACTTGTCGCTGAGCACAAAGTTTAGTACGCCCGTGGCAACGAGCAAAGCAACCATAACCGACAACACGATTATCTTTTTTGTTTTGGGTTTCATTTTCATATATTCCTCCTATAGGTTCAGTTTTTGCGGCTCATGACGCTCACCGTGTCCGAGTCCACTCCGAGTGCGCTTGCCGTTGCGCTCAGAAGTCGAAGTCTGACAATCGGATTGTTTGCGCCGTCGGCAATCACCAGCACTCCGACGATTTGTCCAGACGATTTCGTTATCATCGTTTCCACTTCGCCTGCGCCTTCGACCGACGACAATATGCTTGCAAGGCGCGTCTCGTCGTCGTTTTGAAAAGACTGCTTTTCGCTCTCTTTGTCCGCGGCTACGCTAGAGTATATGATGAGTGCGATTGCGATTATGAATATCAAAGCGATAATCTTTATGTTTTTTATTCCTTTGATTTTTTCAAACGCGCTCTTGACGTCGCCTTTGACTTTTTCAATGCCTTCGCTCATATCAAAATATATATGCTCACCGCCCGATTTTATGAAAAACGAAAAAGTATTTTTTGTGTGGAATTTGCGTATTTTCTCGCGCTTTTTCGCGCGAGTGCGCGCGCACGCGCAGGTACATCAAAATTCGCGCATGCGCCCGCGCGCACGCGCGCGCAAAAAGCGTCTATTCACTGTAAATAACGCGTATTATTTGCGGTGAAACGGCAAGCGTTTTCGACACGATTTCGACGATGCGTTTTCCGTCTATCGATGATTTTTCAACAAATATCCGCACGCCTTTGACAACCGTCGCTTCAAATTCTATCTCCACCCTACTCTCGCAGCCCTCGCTTTGCAAGGCAAGACGAGTTTTTTCGCTTGCGCTCAACGTCAAATCAAGCGTTGACGTTTCGACTTCGCCGGATGAAAAAACGTCGTTTAAATCCAGCGTCCAATCAGCTTTCGCTATCGAGGGAATTATCGACGCAATCACAAACACGACGAGCAACGAAAATGCGCCGCGCACGTACTTTGCGCTTTTGCCGGACGGCAGCACGATTTCCACCAAAACGCCGAGACAAATCACCCCGACCACAGACATTATCCACGCCGCCACGTCACACCCCCGGATTGCAAGAAGAAATCATAAGCATCACAAGCAAGAAAAACGCAAACGCCACGCCTGCAAGCGCGGTTATGAGCAAGTTGGTGTTTTTTGACACCGCAAACAGCAAATTCGACGTTCGAGTGTCTCCCAACGGCTCGCATACCGCCGAGGTAAGTTTCAGCGTGAGCGAAAATACGACGACTTTGACAATCGGAAACAGCACGATCGAACAAAGCACGATTGCTCCGACATAGCCGAGCGCGTTTTTGACAAGAACTACGGATGCCGTCAGCAAATCAAGGCCGTCGGAAAGATAGCCGCCAAGCACCGGAACGTAGCTGGATACCGCAAACTTTGCCACGTTGAAACCAAACTTGTCCACTGCGCCGCCCGTCACTCCCTGCACCGTCAAAAAAGTCGCGAAAAGTCCGAACGCTATCCCCACAAGCCAAGTCGACGCCGACTTGATAAGTTTTGAAAGTTTGTCGAGTTTCACCGTTTTTGAAACGTTGCCGACGACGCAAAAAACTATGCATGCAACAAACGCAGGCAAAATCACGCTGCCAACGAGCTTCATAACAAACGAGCACAGCACCGCAACGAGCGGCGAATATCCCGAAACCGCCACCGTTGCGCCGAGCGACGACAACAGCGTCAACAGCACCGGGAAAATCGCGTTTGCAAAAGTCGTTAGGGCGTTTATCGTGTCGCTTACCGTTTTTATTATGCCGACGATTCCGCTCATAAGCACGATTACGATTGCCGAATAACACACCGTATGCACAACCTCCGTCGTTGAAGTGTTGAGAAAATCCCCGGTTAGCGAGCAAAGCATGTTTTTGAGCAGACATATCACCACGATAGTCATAAAGCTAGGCAAAAAGGACAAGAAATACCGCCCTGCCGATTTCGAAAGCAAATTTAAAAAATTTTGATAGAAACTTTGAGTTTGTCCATTTACGAGTGCTTTCAGCGTTGCTTTCAAGTCATCGATCGAAACTGCCTCTTTTTCGTTTTCGCCGAGCGAATTTAAGAAGTTTTGAATGGCGTCGAGATCCAGTCCGTCTATTACGTCGTTGACGTCCCCCTCGAACTCCTTTTTGATTTCCTCTTCGGATTTGTCGGCGGCATAGGCGATATTTTCGTATAAAATCGATGACGTAAAAGCAATGGATAACGCACAAAAAAACAGCAAAAGAGCAACGAAAAACAGTATTTTTTTTGCACTTTTTTTGCATGAAAAATCCTTTTGAAAACGCAATGCCGAATTGTTTTTCATATCGAACTCACAAGCGTAGACACGACGTCCACAAGAGATTTTACAATTGATATACTCATCAAAAAAATCACGATTTTTCCACCGAATTGCAATTTTTGCGCAATGGAATCGCACCCTGCGTCCGTTGCTACGGACGAGGAATATTCCGTCAGATATCCTATGCCGATAATCTTCAACACTGCCGAAAACACTTCGTCGTTTACACCGCTTTTTTCAACGATGGAGTCGAAAGCAAGTACGACTTCTTGCAGTGCGGAAAGCATGGTTATCACCATCACAACCCCTGTTGCAATAGTTGCAAACACACTGAATTCAGGCTTTGAATTTTTGAGCAACGTCACCACGACAACGCCCGTCAAAGCAATCCCGACAAGTTTGAATATCATTTTCCTTCCGCTCCGTCTTGCATTTTTACCGAATGTTGCACATACAAGCACTTTACATCACTATATCGTATCAATAAAGTGCCAGTATTGATTTTAGCGTGTCAAACAATCCGCCCAGCATATCCAGCACGAGCACCGCTACAATGATAAGACCTGCCAGCGTTGCAAAAGTCGCAATCTCGTCACGGTCGCTCTTTTTCAAAATCACGCACACGATTGCCGTGAGCAGTCCTACTCCTGCAATTTTCAAAATTACGTTTACGTCCATATCTCAATCCTCAAAGTCGTCGGCTACGCCGCAAAGAATTTTTCTACGTTTTGCCGAGTTTCATTTGACTCTACACACCGGCGTTTGCTTGCATTTTTTGCTTTCGATCAAGCAAGAATAAGCATTATCGCAATGCCGGCAAGCACGCACAATTTGAAGTACGTGTTTCCAAGTTTTTTGCTCTCGTCCTCGCATACCTTCTGCTTTTGCTCGAATACGTTTTTGTAGTATCCCACGTGGGAGAGCTGATCCTTCAAATCGGTTTTTCCGAGTGCAGAAAAAAAGGACGCAAGCTGTTTTTTCTCATCGGTTTTCAATATCGAAACGTTTGCGTTTTCAAAGGCATAAACTCCGCCTCGCTTTGCAAGGTTTATCCAGCACTCGACGCAACTTTCAAACTCTCCTTCCCTTCCCTGCAAAAACTTTGAGGCTATCTTTGGCATAGGCGTTTTTTTCAGCGAAAGTTCGGTTGCAAGGCAAGAGGAAAACTCGCAAGCGGATTTGAAAAACGTCACTCGTTTTGCATACCGTCTTTTGATAAGCACGCCGATATAGCATGCAATCAGCGCAAGCAAACCGCCTGCGACAAGCCTCAAAATTTCGCTCATACGCGTTTTTCTACGATTTCCCCGACGGGATTTCTTCCAAGCACGCATACGACTTCGAAAACGTCGAGTAACGGCGCAAAATCGCTTTTCTCAACGCTCTTGATACTCTCGCCGTGCAATGACGCAAATACGCTCACGCCACACCTTACGACGTCCGAAATCGCTTTTACGTCCTCTTTGCCGAACAACTCGTCTGTGACGATAACGTCGGGATTCATTGCCCTCACGCAGCTTTCGTAAGCGTCGGTTTTAGGCACGCCGCTCACCACGTCGCAATCGCCTATATCGAGAATCGGAACGCCGTCGGACACGGCGCACAGCTCGTATCTCTCGTCAATTACAACCACGTTAAACCGCTTCGAGCCTATGCGCGCAAGCTCGCGTAGCAGCGTTGTTTTTCCGCATCCCGTCGGCGATACGATAAGCGTATTCCTTGCGCGCTCGCCTACGAACACGTCGCTTGCGATTTTGTCCGCAATCCCCTTTATCTGATGAGGAATACGGATGACCAAATACCCCACGTTCTTCACGCTTATGAGCTTGCCGCCCTCCGACACGCCTTCTCCGCCCACGCCTATGCGATAATGCTTGCACGGCACGTAACCGCGCTTCATCTCCTCCGACGCGCTGTAAAAGGACATATTCGTCGCTCTTGCCAAAACGTCGTCAACGTCCTTTTGGCTCACGATATACGGCATGCCGTTGTAGGTTGCAATCCTCTTGCCCTCTTTGCTGCACACGACAAGCGGACGGCCGATGCGCAAACGCAACTCCAAAATATTTTTCTCGTCACCGACGATTTTTGCGATTTTGTCCCCTACTATCTCGACAAGCATACAAAACTATATGCCGACAAAACAATGCAAATTGCATTGCGACAAATTTAGACTTTTTTCTTAATAAAAGATAACGAAAACCAAAAAAAACAATATTGATTATATTTTCCAAAAACTCTTGTAAAAAGTGCGGTTATTTGGATAAAAAAAGAACGAAACAATTATGACTTATCGTCAAGAGTCTGAAAAGGATGAAGAGCACGCGTTAATATGCCTAAGTGCGCCAAAACAGATGAAGTATAGTCAAGAGCCTGAAACGGATGAAAAGCAAACGTTATATATCTAAAGATGAAGTATAGTCAAGAGCCTGAAACGGATGAAGAGCGCGAAAAAACCCTTTTGACGCTCGCCCAACGTACTTGTGTGTACGTGACAACCGGCAAAAAAGCTATGACAGTATATTCCTCGTATAAGTCAACTCAAACGGCGTAGAACAAGAAAGAGCCACTGACACAGACAGGAGTGTACTTTGTCGTACATGACTGTTTGTGTCAATGGCTCTGACGCAGTTATTCGTCGTTTGGTTGACTTATACTCTTGACATGTATTCGCCAGTGCGTGTATCGATACGAATAGTATCCCCTTCGTTGACAAACATAGGCACTTGGAGTTCATAACCTGTTTCGACGGTTGCGGGCTTGGTTGCGTTGGTTGCGGTGTTGCCTGCAACTGCGGGTTCGCAAACGGTGATGAGAAGTTCGACAAAGTTTGGCGGTTCGACGGAGAACGGAGCTCCTTGGAAGAACTTCATGGTGACGTTCATGTTTTCTTTGACGAAGTTGAGAGCGTCTTCGACTTGGCTCTTGTTGAGCGGAATTTGCTCGTAGGTGTCGGCATCCATGAAGTAATAGAATTCACCGTCGTTGTAGAGGTATTCCATCGTTTTGGTTTCGATGTGTGCGAGTTCAAATTTTTCGGTGGGGTTGAAAGTTTGTTCAAGCACTGCGCCGGTGACGACGTTTTTCATTTTTGTGCGGACGAAAGCAGCGCCCTTGCCCGGTTTGACGTGCAAGAAATCGACTATGGTCATGATTTTGTTGTCATAGAGGAACGTAACGCCCTTTCTCAAATCGCCTGCCATAATTTGTGCCATAATGATATTCTCCTAAATATGTGTTTTGTGTTGTGCGCTAAAGCCTTATACAAGTATTTTAGCACCTTATATGCCTCAATGCAAGTTCTACGCAAAAATTGATAGAGCTTGCACCGTGACAATTGTATTTTTCGTAAATCCGAAAGGATTATTTTGCGTATTCTACGCTGCGAACTTCCCTGATGACGTTGACTTTGATTTGTCCGGGATATTCGAGCTCGTTTTCGAGTTTTTGAGCAATCTCCTTTGCAAGGAACACGGTGTTTGCGTCGTTGACTTGCTCGGGTTTGACCATAACTCTGATTTCTCTGCCGGCTTGGACTGCGAAAGTTTGTTCGACGCCGTCAAATGATTTTGCGATGTCTTCGAGCTTTTCGATACGTTTGACGTAAGTTTCGACGGATTCGCGTCTTGCACCCGGTCTTGCGCTCGAAATTGCGTCGGCCGCTTGAACGAGAACCGCGTCGATGGTTTGCGGCTCGATGTCGTTGTGGTGAGCGGCTATTGCGTGGATAACTTCGTTGCTTTCGCGATATTTCTTTGCAATCTCGACGCCGAGTTGAATGTGCGTACCTTCAAACTCGTGGTCGATTGCCTTGCCGATGTCGTGCAACAAGCCCGCCCTCTTTGCGATGCGAGGATCGATGCCGAGTTCTGCCGCCATAACGGATGCGACGGATGCAACCTCGATTGAGTGTTTGAGCACGTTTTGTCCGTAGCTCGTGCGGTATTTGAGTCTGCCAAGGATCTTGATGAGTTCGGGATGCAATCCGTGCACGCCCACTTCGAACGCGGCTTCTTCGCCGGCTTCCTTGATGCCTGCCTCGACTTCTTTTCTCACCTTGTCCACCATCTCTTCGATGCGAGCGGGATGGATACGTCCGTCGGTGATAAGTTTTTCGAGAGTGAGTCTTGCAACTTCTCTTCTGACGGGGTCGAAACTTGAAAGCGTGATGACGTCGGGAGTGTCGTCGATGATGAGATCTACGCCCGTCGCGCTTTCGAGTGCGCGGATGTTTCTTCCCATACGTCCGATGATTCTGCCCTTCATATCGTCGTTTGGCAAAGCCACGACGGAAACGGTGTTTTCGGTTGCGGTGTCGGCGGCGCAGCGTTGAATGGCTTGCGAAATGATGTTTTGAGCCTCTTTAACCGCATTGTCTTTTGCTTCTTGGATGAGCTGTTTAGCCTCGTTCGCGCTGCTCTTTTTCACGCTGTCCAAGAGTGCGTCTTTCAGTTCTTGCGAAGCCTCTTCCTTTGTCATGCCGGCAACTCTTTCAAGTTCCTTTTGCATGGTTTCCTGTGCGTTGTTGAGTTCGTTTTCAATGCCCTTCAGGCGTTCTTTGGTTTCTTCGATTTGTTTTTGCGACCTTTCAACGTCCTCGATTTTCTTGTCGAGAGCGGCGTCTTTCTTGTCAAGAGCGTCCTCTTTCTTGTCGAGTGACGCCTCTTTTTGAGCGAGGCGGTTTTCGGTGCGTTGCCAGTCTTGCTTGCGCTCTTTGGTTTCGTTTTCGAAATCCACGCGCATTTTGTTCATTTGTTCTTTAGCCTCGAGCATACCGTCCTTGCGAATGGTCTTTGCTTCGAGATTTGCTTCTTCGATAATTCTTGCCGCTTCGCGTTTTGCATTGCCGATTTTGTTTTGAGAATAAACTCTGTAAATTATAAAACCGATCAATCCGCCGACGATAATCGCGCATGCCGCCGCAATACCTGCAGCCGCACCCGGCGAGAGAGCAGCAATCAGAAAATTGAAATTCCCGGTCATATTTGACCTCCATATATATAATCAAAACCACACGAGAAAGCAAAAATACGGTTATAATAAAAGTTTTTTCAAAACTGAAATGCCCCAATTTATATATCCAAACTTTGTATCTATACCAAATATTGTTTTCAATATATAGTTTTGTCTTATATAGTATATACTATTTGTAGTGTTTCGTCAATGCCGAGCCTCAAAAAAAATCGCTTTTCGTGTCTGAAAAGCGATTTTTGTTCAAATCAAGGGTTTATACAAGACAAATCACTTGTTCATCTCGTATTTTTCGCGGATTTTCGCGTCGAGTTCTTTGTAAACATCGGGATTGGACTTCAAAAATTCCATGGCCTTATCTCTGCCCTGTCCGATCTTTTCGTCGTTGTAGCTGAACCAGCTTCCGCTCTTTTGCACGAATCCGTTTTCAACCGCCAAATCCAAAACGCATCCCATATTGGAAATGCCCGTGCCGTACATGATGTCGAACTCCGCGACTTTGAACGGAGGCGCGACTTTGTTCTTGACGACTTTTGCTTTGACGTGGTTGCCAACGATGTCGCTGCCGTCTTTGAGCGTGTCCGCTTTTCTTATTTCGATACGCACGGAGGAATAGAATTTGAGTGCTTTACCGCCTGTGGTGGTTTCGGGATTGCCGTACATAACGCCGATCTTTTCTCTCAATTGGTTGATGAAGATGATGGTGCATTTGCTCTTAGAGGACGCTGCGGTGATTTTGCGCAACGCTTGCGACATAAGGCGCGCTTGCATACCCACGTGGCTGTCGCCCATATCGCCGTCGAGTTCGGCTTGCGGAGTGAGCGCGGCAACGGAGTCGATGACGATGATGTCGATCGCGCCGCTTCTGATAAGCGTTTCGGTGATTTCAAGCGCTTGCTCGCCACTGTCGGGTTGGGAAATGTAGAGGTCGTCGAGGTTTACGCCGAGTTTGGACGCATACACGGGATCGAGCGCATGCTCCGCGTCTACGAATGCCGCCGTACCGCCCTCTTTTTGCACTTCCGCCACGCAGTGAAGCGCAACTGTAGTTTTACCGGAAGATTCCGGTCCGTAAATTTCAATGATTCTTCCCTTCGGAATACCGCCGATGCCGAGTGCGACGTCAAGCGTCAAACATCCCGTGGAAATTGCTTCGACTTTGGGGATTTCCGTTTCGCCAAGACGCATAATCGCGCCCTTGCCAAAGTCCTTTTCTATCTTTGCAAGAGCAAGTTGCAAATTCCGTTCCTTATCGTTAACCGCGGACTTATCCTGAGTTTTGTCTGCCATATTGTTTCTCCTTTATATCCTTTCGCCGAGTTGACGGCAAATGTTTTCTTTTTCTATATTATGCGGCAATCCGTGTACCGAAATCGGTACATCAAAGGCGCAAAATATCCCCTTTCAGATACCTTATGAGGTAAAACAGCGCAACGTTTGACGTCGCACGTCTTATCTCGTTGCGGCTTCCCGAAAATCTACGCTCGAACACGGTGATGAAATCTCCTCCGCCCACGCCTATATACACAAGCCCCACGGGCTTTCCTTCATCGCCCGTCGGTCCTGCGAGACCTGTGGTTGCAAGTGCGATGTCCACCGGACGTTTGCAAAGACCTTTCACCATTGCGTAAGCCGTTTCTCTGCTCACCGCGCCATAGTCGGCAAGCACGGATTTCGGCACGCCCAATCTTTCGACTTTCGAGGCGCGATTGTAGCACACTATGCCCTCGTAAAAGTTTGCGCTGATGCCGGGAATGCCCGTAAGGCGCGAGCAAATCTCTCCGCCCGTCAAACTTTCGCCAACTGCAAGCGTGCGATTGTTCATTTTCAAGAGTCTTGCGGCAATCTCTTCAAGCGAGCCTTCCGTTGCGGAATAAACTTCCTCTTCGAAAGCGTTGTACACTCTGCTCTTCACCGTTTCGAAAACGTCGCGTTTTGCGCTGCTCGACATGCCTATCGTTGCGTCAAGGCAATACTCCTCAACCGAAAAATTCACGCCGAAACCCTCGAATTTTTCGAGGCGAGAGAGGATTTCCTCCTTGTCGAGTCCGCAAATTTTGACTATTTCTTTTATCATTTTTTCGATTATCTAAACAGATTGTTTATGCAATTATTCTGCTTTTTCTTCTTGCGTAGATTGCTCGTTTTGTTCCTTTTCGCAAGGCTCGTCGTCCTGTCTTAAAACGTGCTTGTTTTTCAATACGTAGTTAAGTCCGCTGTACACCGCAAAGAATGCGCCGATATAGAATGTTATCGTGCCTATCCAACCGAGTACGGGGTGAAGCCCCGCAAGCATAAGTATCGTAACTCCTACGTCCAGAAACACGGTTTTGATTTTGCCGTAGATGTCCGCGGCAAGCACCAAACCTCTGGACGCCGCAATGGAGCGGAACACGCCTATCATAAGCTCTCTTGAAAGGATGAGCCCCGAAAGAAGCGCGATTACGAGTGCGTTATACGTGTAAACTCCGTTCATCGAAAGTCCGTCGCGGAACAACACGATGAGGAACAACATAACGACAATGACAACCTTGTCCGCAAGCGGATCGAGAAATTTGCCCAGCATTGACACGGTGTTGGTCTTTCTTGCGATGTGTCCGTCAACGAAATCGGTTGCGCAGCATATTGCAAACAACGCAGCGGCAATGACTATGAGCGCGATATGCGCGCCTTGCGACACTCTTGCAAGCTCTGCCGCGATAAACATGGCTATGGTTGGTATAATCAAAAATATACGCGCTATCGTGATTTTGGTTGCGAGCGTGATTTTCATTCTATCACCTTCCCTACAAGGTCTATGCCGTCCGCACCCGTGATTTCGACGGTGTAAAATTCGCCTATTTTCACTTCCTCGTCCGCGCTGAACAGCGTCACGTTGTCGATGTCGGGGGCTTGCGTTTGCGTTCTGCCCACAAACGTTTGCTTGTCGTAATCGATATCGTCGTAAATGACCTTGACTTGTTTTCCTATAAGTTCTTTATTGTGAGTTTTTATAATTCTTTCTTGGACGGCGGCAAGTTTTTTCGCTCTTGCTTCCTTTACGGATTCGTCGATATGTCCGTCGAGTTTGTCTGCCGGAGTGCCATCTTCCCTCGAATACGCAAAGAATCCCGCATAGTCGAATTTGACCTCTTTGACAAACTTTTCGAGTTTTTCAAACTGCTCCTGCGTTTCGCCGGGAAATCCGCAAATAAAGGTGGTACGCACTGCGATTCCTGCGTTTTTGAGCTTTGATATAAGCTCTCTAATGCTCTTTTCGTCGGTTCTGCGATTCATCCTTTTCAGCACTTGGTCGTCAATATGTTGAAGAGGAATATCCATATATTTTGCGATTTTCGGATTGTTTTTGACGTATTGGATGAGCGTATCGTCCACCATTTCGGGATAGAGATAAAGCAAACGAATCCACTCGAAATCTAACTCGGACAACTTGTTCAAAAGCTCGATAAGATGTGGCTTTCCGTCAAAATCAGTGCCGTATCTCGTCACGTCCTGCGCAACCAAAATGAGTTCTTTCACGCCGTCGTCGGACAACTTTTTCGCTTCGCCGAGCAAGTCTTGCATCTTTTCGGAGCGATACTTGCCCCTTATTGACGGAATCGCGCAATAAGTGCAATGATTGCTGCATCCGTCGGCAATTTTGAGATAGGCGTAGTGATAAGGCGTAGTGAGCACTCTACCCTCGTAAAACTTGTCGAGATTGGCGCAACCAAGCACCTTTTTACCATCTTCGACGTCCTCTATGGTATTCAAAATTTTGTCGTAGTCGGCAATGCCCAAAATCGCGTCCACTTCGGGAAATTCTTCTTTGAGAGTGTCGGCATATCTTTGCGCAAGGCACCCCGTAACGATGACCTTTTTGCCTTTCGAGGCGGTTTTTGCCGCGATTGCGTTCAATATTTCGTCGATTGATTCCTCTTTCGCCTTATCGATAAAAGCGCAGGTGTTGACGATGATTACGTCCGCTTCCTCTTCGCTTCCCACAAGCGTATGTCCGCCGCCCACAAGACGAGAAAGCATCTTTTCGGTGTCTACTCTGTTTTTATCGCATCCGAGCGATATTGCTCCGATTTTCATTCCTCGTCCTCGCTTTGAGCCGTCGCTTTGAGTTCTTCGAGCTCTTCGTAGGTAATGTTGACTTTCTTCTTTTTGGGATCGTGCTCGTCGGGCGTAAGGTATCCCATAAGATCCATTTTGTCGTAGATCTTTGCCGCTTTCGGCCAGCCGAGTCCCAAACGACGTTGCATAAAGGATATGCTGATAGGAGCGTCTTGCTCTTCTCTGAGCTCTATGCCGAGTTGCAATGCGTCGAACAGTTCGGGCGGTATTTTATCTTTGTTTCCTTCCCTTGCGTCCTTAGATTGCGCAGGCTTTTCTTCTTCCTTATCCTTGAAAATAGCGTCTTTGATATTATTGTCGAAATAAGCGTCGTTTTTGGCTTTGACGAAATCGACGACTTTTTTGACTTCTTCGTTGGATATAAACGCGCCTTGCATACGCTCAAGGTCACTTGCGCCGGGCATCATATACAGCAAGTCGCCGTAGCCGAGAAGTTTGTCCGCACCCACGGTGTCGAGAATTGTTTTGCTGTCGAAACTCGACGTAACCTTGAATGCGACTCGGCTCGGGAAGTTGTTTTTGATAGTACCGCTGATGACGTCGACGGACGGTCTTTGCGTTGCAAGCATAAGATGAATACCCACGGCACGCGCAAGTCTTGCAATGCGGTTTACGGTGTCCTCGACCGCCTTTTTGCCTGTGGACATGAGGTCGGCAAACTCATCGACGATAATGACGATTCTCGGCATCTTTTCGTATCCGTTCTTTTGGCAATCGGCGTTGTACTCGTCAATATCTCTGTAGTTGACGTCGGCAAGGAACTTGATACGTCTTTCCATCTCGCTTATCGCCCAGTTGAGCGCGCGGATAGCTTTGTCCGTGTCGCAAATAATTTCGTCCATAAGCAAGTGCGGAATGCCTGCGTACACGCTCATTTCTATGCGCTTGGGGTCGATGAGAATAAGACGCACGTCGTCGGGAGACGCCTTATAAAGCAAGCTGACGATAATGGAGTTTATGCAGCAGCTCTTGCCTGCGCCGGTTGCACCTGCGATGAGCACGTGCGGAAGTTTTTTGATTTCCACAACTCTCGATTGACCGTAGAGGTTTTTGCCCAGAGCAAACGTTGCAGGGGCTTTTGCGTTGTTAAATTCGGGAGATTGAATAATCTCGCTGAGGTTGACGTTTCTTCTATGCTTGTTGGGCACTTCGATACCGACCGCATTCTCGCCCGGAATAGGCGCGATGATACGCACGCTGCCAGCTTCCATCTTCATTGCGATATCGCTTTCAAGAGAAGAAATATAACCTATCGTTCTGCCCCTCGGCATCTCCACGCGCAATTTGTACATCGTAAACGTCGGGCCGACCATGATGTCGATAACCTCGCCCGTTATGCTGAAAAACGCAAGCGTATTGATGATTTGTTCTTTCTTTTGCTCGTAGTCCTCGTTCTGATCGATTTCGGGAGCAGGCGGATTGAGCAAGGAAATGGGCGGCGCAACGTATGGACGCTTGGGCGACGCTTGGGATATGGCTTGATCCATATTCACTTGCGTAAGGCGCGCATCGTTTTTCTTCGGAGTTTCGTCCTTTTGGATTCCGCGAGATTGAGAGGCTTTCATCTTCTCTTCTCTCATGAGGGCTTCTCTCTCGTATTGTCCCACTTGCGGAGTTTCTTTGATTGCTTGTTTTATGTTTTGAATACGAGCTTTAACCTCTGCGTTTTCAATGTCTTTTGCAGAGTTTTTTGCGATTGCGGTCGTTGATTGAATTGCCGCTCTCGACATATCGCCGCCCGTAACTTTTTGTTGCACGGGAGCGGGTGCGCTCGGATTGTCGCCGCCTACGGTCTTGTCCTCGTCAACGTATTTGGGGCGTTGATTTTCAAGCGTGGCTTTGCTCATTTCGTACGTTTTTACGGGCTTGGTTTTGCCGATACCGCCAAAGAAATTGGTTTCCGTCTTTTCCTCTTCGACGGCGGTCTGCGCAAAGGCTCTTGGCAACTTCGCTTCGCCTTGCACGGGCTTGTATCCGCTTCTGTCAAGCTCGTCTATGCTTGCCGCTTTCTTGGGAGCGACGACGGGAGTTTGAGCGGTTTGAGCGGATTTTGCAGGTTGACTCGGCGCAACGACGTTGTTTTCAACGGTTTTTTGCGTTGTGGGCTGAGCGGTATTTTGAGTGTTTTCGCCCTTTTCGCGAGCGATAAACACCATATCCGTTTTCGGCTTTTCGTACGCCTCGGACACAATCTCTTCTTTGACGACGGGCTTTTGTTCTTCCTCGCCCGAAATGGCTCTGTTGAGTGCGCCGAGCATACCCACGTTCACTTGCTGTTTGGCAACCGAATCGTTTGCCTTTTGAATGGTGGAATTGATTGCTTCCGCACCGTCGTAAGTCTTTGTCGGTTTTACGACTTCCTTCTTCACAGGCTCTGCGATAAGACACGCTTCGTCTTGTTGTTCCATATGCACGCCTGCCTCGAATTCGGGCTTTGCGTACATTTGACCGAAGCGTTGCGTTTGCTCTTGTTTAAGCGCACTGAAATCGCGCTTGAAATCGAGCGGGGTTTGGATTTTGCTCGTTGCGGAGGCTTTTTCGCTCGTTTGAGAGGTTTGCGAAGTCGTAGATTGCGGCTCGGGCTGAACGGCTCTGTATCTCGACATAAAGTCCTCGCGGATTGCGCTTTGCGTAGCGTCCACGCCGAGTTTGGATTTAAGTTCGTTTCTTCTCACCGCGCTATACGGTGCGCTCACGCTCGAAAGAGCGTTGTTAGGATCTTTTACGGTGTCGAATCTTGCAAGATTGTCGTTGCTGGGGCCCGAACCGAAAAGAATATCTCTTGCGATGTTTCTTGCCGAAAATTTGTCTGCGCCGACGGGTTTGACGGGACGTTTCACGTCGTCCTCAACCGTGCCTTGCGCATTGGGATAAAGCGGATTGAACGAGTCGAGCGGACTGTATCCTTCCGCTCCGAGAGCTTTTTTGTTGACTTTTTGTTGCAACGGATCGCCCGGAACATCAACAACATAAAGACCTCTGCCCGTCCCTGCCGTGTTGAAATCGGTGATGGTGGGTGCGCTTTGCGCCTCGACAAGAGGAGAAGTTTGCGCCGTTTGCTTTTCCTTTTTGGAGAAGAAAGAGCGTTTTTGTTTTGGAGCTTTCAACTTTTTGTCGCGTTCGCCCTTTGTTGCGACGGTGTACGTCACGTTACGTTTGATGGACGGATAAATCGCGAAAAACGCAAGGATAAAGAATGCCACGCACGCCGCAATCAATGCGCCGACGGAAGTGATGACTTTCATGAGCGGATATGCCGGGACGCCCAAAAGCATACCGCCTGCGGTGTTGGTGTTGTTGTAGCACGCAAGCAAATACTCAGCGTAGTTTGCGCCGACGATGTGCGTGCTTGACGTGTAAATTTGAAGAGCAAAAATGCCGAGTATAAGCAATCCGAAATAAGTCAACGCCTTTGATAAACGCATTTTGGGACGCACGTTGAAAGTGACGGCAATGCCGATGATAAGTCCCATGAGCGAATAGGCATAAGCCGCAAGCCCGAAAAATCCACACAGGAAAGAATACACCATTCTTCCCACGCCGCCGAGCGCGCCGACCAATGAAAGAAAGCAGAACAACGACACGATGATGACCAGCACCCCTGCCGCGATTCTGTTGCCTTTGTTTGCTTTTGCTTGTCTTGTATCTGCCAAGGTAAACCTTCCCGATAATATATAATATTAGTATAAAAATTATACCACAATGCAGTGCGTTTTACAAGAGAAAATGTCAAAAGGTTTTTCTAAATATTTCATAAAGAAAAACGCCTTTCGCCGCGCTTGTGCGGCAAAAGACGTTTTTTCGATGTTCTAACGCTATTTTTTCATTATTTTCAATATGTCTATGTCGTCGTTCGGAGCGACTATTGACGAGCACACTTGCGAAAAGTCGAAAATCTCTTTTGCGGTTTTTTGCACGTCCTCTTTGGTGACTGCGTCGATGTTTTTTATCCTCTCGTCAAAGTCGTAAAGTTGCCCCGTTTGCACGGCATGTGCACCGAAAGTGCGCATCATTGCCGAAGTGCTTTCCTGCCCCAGAACGAGAGCGGTTTTGACTTGTTCCTTGCCCTTGTTGAGTTCCTCGTCGCTCACGCCTTTTTCTATGAGGAGGTTTATTTCGTCCCTTATCGCTTCCACCGCTTTTTCGGCGTTATTGGGGCTTGTGGACGTATAAACGATAAACGCACCGTTGTTCTGATATGAGGACGGATAGCCGTAAATCGTGTAGCAAAGTCCAAGTTTTTCACGCACGCTTTGGAAGAGCCTCGACGACATTTCCATGCTGAAAATTATCGTCATAAGTTGCATTGCGTTGCCTCTTATATCGTTGTACTGATAGGACGGAAACGCAAATGCGATGTGCGTTTGTTCTATATCCTTTTTACGCTTGCATGCATGCGAATGCGCAGGGCGCGCGGCAACGGGTACGTTTTCGTAAGGCACATCCGAGACGTATTTGTCCTCGAAATACTTCTGTGCGATGGCGATTGCTTGCTCCTCGGTGAGATTGCCGGCAATAGACAGCACGGTGTTTTTTGCGACGTAGTGCTTGTCGTGATAATCTTTGAGCGTTTGGCTCGTCATCTCTTTGAGCGTCTTTTTCGTGCCGAGAATTGCTTTTTCAAGCGGACAACCTTTGAAGAAAAGGCTCAGAAGTCGCTCTAAACAGAGGTCGTCGGGAGTATCTTCGCTCTCGTTTATCTCTTCGATGACCACCCTGCGTTCCTTTTCCAGTTCAACGGGGTCGAACGCCGGATTGAAGTACATATCCGACAGCACGTCGGCGCACTTTTCGGCGTTGGTATCGAGAGATACCGTGTGGAAACATGTGTAGCTCTTTGCGGTGTAAGCGTTGATTTGTGCGCCAATGCAATCGATTTCGTTGACGATGTCGAATGCGCTGCGTTTTGTCGTGCCCTTGAACACCATGTGCTCGATAAAATGGGAAATTCCTGCGTTTTCGGGTGTTTCTTTAACAACGCCCGCGCCCACGAATACGCCGATAGCCACCGACCTTACGGCAGTGTTTTGCACAAATACAAGTTTCAATCCGCTTTTAAATTCAATCATTTTTTGCATACGGATATTATATCACATAGTTTCAAACTCGCAATCATATTTTATGGTATGAGTGAAACGAGATTCCGCAATTTTTGCGCAAATTTTGTCATAGTGTCAATACTTTTGCTTGTTTTCGGCGTATCTTTCGTGGCGGCGTACCCCGTTGAAGAGAAAATCGAACAAGTCAACAACGCCGTATATAACGGCAAAACCGACTGCGGAAAAATCGCGCTTACGTTCAACGTGTACGAGCGCGCCGACAACGTGGCAAAGATTGCCGAAATACTTGACGAATACGGCTTCAAATCAACGTTTTTCGTCGGCGGATGCTGGGCTGCCAAAAACGGCGATACTCTCTTAAAACTCGCTTCAAGCGGTCACGAAATAGGCAATCACGGCTATTCCCACCTCGACCACGCAAAGCTCTCTCGAAAACGAAACGAGGAGGAAATCCGCATAACGGAAAAGGTGATAGACTCGTCCCTCTCCTCCCTTCCCGATTACGCAAATTCAAAGCTTTTCGCACCGCCGAGCGGCAGCATGTCAAACGCTATGTTCGACGCTTGCAAAGAACTGGGCTATACGGTGATTATGTGGACGCGCGACACGATAGATTGGCGCGACCATAATCCCGATTTGATTTTCGAGCGCGCGACGAAAAACCTGAAAGCCGGCGACATAATCCTTATGCACCCCACCGACGCAACCGTCGCCGCCCTACCGAGAATTTTGGAATATATAAAATCTCAAAACCTAGTCGCAGACACGGTGAGCAACGTGATTGAAAAGTAATGCTCCTAAAATAAACTCTGAAAATAACTTCCTCACTCTGCGAAAGAGCATATTCTTTCAAAAGTCCTAATCAAGAAGTTCTTTTCCAAAGTCGCCAATTAAATGCATAACGCGAAAACAGCCCCTTGAACCAAAACCCAACGTACTTGAGCGTACGTGATTTTGGGGCAAGGGGCTGTTGACAAAGTTAGGCGTTAATTGGCGGCTTTAGAAAGAACTTCTTTAAGACGCAAATCAACTCTATGCTTCTCGTCAATCTTGATAACCTTGACGAGAACGATGTCGCCTACGTTAACGACGTCGGTGACCTTTTCGACGCGTTGGTCGGAAAGTTTGGAGATGTGAATCATGCCGTCTTTGCCGGGAGCAAAGTTGACGGACGCACCGAATTGACCTTTGTCGTTTTCCATGATCTTGGTGACTTTGCCTTCGTACACGTCGCCGACTTCAACGTCGCGGACGATGTTTTCGATGATGGTGCGAGCTTTTTTGATTGCCGCGTCGTCACTGGATGCAATGAAAATTGTGCCTTCGTCGTTGATGTCGATCTTGACGCCGGTGTCCTCGATGATCTTGTTGATGGTCTTTCCACCCGTGCCGATTACGTCGCGGATCTTGTCGGGATCGATTGAGAAGGACACGATCTTGGGAGCAAACTTGCTGAGTTCCGTTCTCGGTGCGGGAAGCGTTGCGAGCATCTTGCCGAGGATTTCGAGTCTGCCGAGTCTTGCTTGTTCAAGAGCGCGAGTGAGGATTTCTTCGTCGATGCCCTTGATCTTGATATCCATTTGGATTGCGGTGATGCCTTCCGTCGTACCTGCGACTTTGAAGTCCATATCGCCGAGGAAGTCTTCAAGACCTTGGATGTCGGTGAGCACTGCGACTTTGTGGCTCTCTTCGTTCTTGATAAGTCCCATTGCGATGCCTGCGACGGGTGCTTTGATGGGAACGCCTGCGTCCATAAGTGCGAGCGTGCTGCCGCAAACGGATGCTTGCGAAGTCGAACCGTTGGAGCTCAAAATGTCGGATACCGTGCGGATTGCGTACGGGAACTCCTCTTCGGAAGGAAGCACGGGTTCGAGAGCGCGTTCTGCAAGTGCGCCGTGTCCGATTTCACGACGACCGGGGCTCTTGAGAGCCTTTGCTTCGCCTGTGGAGTAACCGGGCATGTTGTATTGATGCATGTATCTCTTGTAGTAATCGTCGTCAAGACCTTCGAGCTTTTGAGCTTCGCTTATCGTGCCGAGAGTGCAAGTGGTGAGAGCTTGAGTTTGTCCTCTTGTGAACACTGCACTACCGTGAACGCGCGGGAGCATACCCACTTCGCACCAGATAGGACGAATTTCGGTGAGCTTTCTGCCGTCGGGACGCACGCCGCCTTCGAGAATCTTTGCACGCACTTTTTCTTTCTTGAGATAGTAGAGGCTGTCGAGGATGAATTTGGTTTTCTTGGGTTCGTCGCTGAAGTCGTCTGCAAAGTGAGCAAGCACGTCAACGTTGAGAGCGTCTTCTCTTTCTTCTCTCTCATAGCGGTCAAACGCTTCGAGGACGTAGTCCATTTTTTCGTTTGCGTACGCTCTGACAGCTTCGTTGATGTTGTCGGGGATATGTTCGAGATCCATATCGAGTTTGGGCTTGCCGACTTCTTTTTGGATTTCTTCGATGAAAGCCACAATCTTTTTGATCTCTTCGTGACCGAACATGATTGCACCGAGCATTTCTTTTTCGGTGATGACGTCTGCGCCCGCTTCAACCATCATGATGGCGTCTTTCGTGCCGCTGAGGTTGAGAGTAAGGCGAGATTTTGCGCGTTGTGCGCTGTCGGGATTGATGACGTACTCGCCGTCCACCATGCCGACCACAACCGAACCCGTAGGACCTGCCCACGGAATGTCGCTTATAGAAAGTGCGACGGAAGAACCGATCATGCCGAAAACTTCGGGCGGAATGTTGGTGTCAACGCTCAAAACGGTTGCAATGACCGTAACGTCGTTGTAAAGTCCCTTCGGGAAGAGCGGACGAATAGGTCTGTCGATAAGACGAGAAGTGAGGATCGCTTTGTCGCTTGCTCTGCCCTCTCTCTTTTTGAATCCGCCGGGGATTTTGCCGATTGCGTACATTTTCTCTTCGTAGTCAACGCTCAAAGGGAAAAAGTCCATACCGTCGCGGGGTGCTTTGCTCATCGTTGCGTTGACCATAACCACGGTGTCGCCGCAACGCACGATGCAAGAACCGTTGGATTGTCCGCAGTATGCGCCTGTTTCGACGGTCATTTCTCTGCCGCCTACCGTTGTCTTGAAAATTCTTTTTTCCATAAAATTTCTCCTTCTGGGAATTCCGTCATTCCCGTATTATCCGCAAAAGCGGTTTATTTTTTTATTTTTACCGCACGATTGTGCGATTATTCCAAAAAAAACGGGTGCAGTTAAACCACACCCGATATTTTTTACTTTCTCAAACCAAGAGCAGATACGATTGCACGATATCTCTCGATGTCCATCTCTTTGAGATAGTTGAGAAGACTTCTTCTGTGACCGACCATCATAAGAAGACCGCGACGGCTGTGATGATCCTTGGGGTGATTCTTGAGGTGTTCGGTGAGTTCTGAAATGCGCGCCGTCAAAAGAGCGATTTGAACTTCGGGAGAACCCGTGTCGCCTTCTTTGCGAGCGTACTTTGCGATGATTTCTTGTTTCGTTGTTTTATCCATTGTTTTGCCTCCTTCGTTGGATAAATAATTCGCTTTCAACCAAGTAGCGACTCGGAGTTTTGTCGCAACCTCGTCGAAAGTACAAATGCATATTAGCACATTCTCAAAGCGTTGTAAAACGTTTTGCGGTTTTTTATAAAAATTTAAGATATAAATAATTTTGATTTTATTATTCAAAACAAAATCGAAGTGCCCCCCCTTCCTCAGGTGTTTGGACTTCGGTGTTTGCAAAGCAATCCGCCTCGTTCGCTTTGGCTACAACACATTCACTGGATGTGTTGCTTAACGCGTCGCGCCCACACCGCCGTTCCCCCTCTTCATAAATTTGAGGGAACCTACGGCGTCCGCTCCGCGTGGGGCAACACTGACGCGATTGACTTCGTAGCAATCGCTAGTTCGTTGCAAGCAACGAACGGCATACAGGGCGTTTGCAATACAAATCGGCTGAAAGCCGTGCCACTCGTTCACGGGCGAAAAAATCTACACTCGCTCGTTCACTTGTACAAAGCGTCACGCTCGACGCTCGCTTCCTCGCCGCCATTGCGGCTCGCGTTCCATCTTCGAAAATATTTCTATTATAGTAAAAATTTACGTTGCCGTTCCAACATTTCATCGATGTGTTTTATGTATTCTATCGGCTCTTTGTAGTTTGCGCAACGAGTGATGAGATTTATCTTTTTATTCCACTTTTTCGAGATTCCGTTGGCTCCGTTTGCAATGATCGAGGTATCTTCTTCCATGATGTCGATATTGTAAACGCACGCTTTTTTCGGCTTTGCGTAGCCCACGTTTTCGAGGTTGCCGCTGGTGTATTTTTGACGATACATATAATACGGCTCATACCCTGCCGAAGTCAGTTTTCGATAGGCGTAATCCACCATTTGCGACGCGGTTTCGAAGTCGGTGTTGTCGTAGCCCGCCTGTTTGAGCGCAGAGCCTTTTTTCATATAAAGCGTATGCACCGTGACGTTTGCCGGATTGAGTGCGACAGCAATGTCAACGCTGCGTTTGAAATCGTCGATGGTTTCGCCGGGCAAACAGGCAATCAAGTCCATATTGACGTCAAACTTGTCTTTGACAAGCATATAAGCGTTGTAGGTGTCCGCGCTTTTGTGCTTCCTTCCTATGATTTCAAGCGTTTTGTCGTTGAAAGTTTGCGGATTTACCGACACTCTGGTTACGCCGTGTTTTTGCATGACGTCCACGATTTCGGAAGTGATGGTGTCGGGACGCCCCGCCTCGACGGTAAACTCTTTCGCGCCGAAGTGACAACGTTCGAGAACCTTGTCCAAAAGTTCCGCTCCTATCGAAGTCGGCGTGCCTCCTCCGACGTACACCGCCCTGACTTTTATACGCTTTTTTTCGATTATTCGTTTTGTTTGTTCAAGTTCTCTTACAAGGCAATCCACGTAAGGCTCGACGAGTTTTTTCTGCTTGTCGATGGGAAGGCTGACGAAAGAACAATACGCACATCTCGTCGGACAAAACGGAATGAAAACGAACACGTCGAATTGCCTTGACGATTTGTTGCGTATAGGCTTCTGGACAGCAACTATTTTTTGGATAAGCTCGACTTTTCCTTCGCTTACGCTGTAATCTTTCAAAAACACGTCGCGCGCCGATTTCGAATATCTATCCGCATCGTTTTCAATTTCACAATAAAGTTTCGTAGGACGAATTCCCGTAAGACAACCGTATGGCAAATTGACGTTCAAAAGAAAACTCAACGTGCGATATATTGCGATTTTAAGGTATCTTTTTTCCACTCTTTTTCGTTCGAGTTCGCCCTCTGTGTCAATCTTGAAAGCGTAGTTTTTGACAAAACCGCCAAACTTGTCCGAAGTGATTTTAACCTTGAAAACACCGTCGATATTTTCATATTCGACGGCAATGGAAACGTCCTCGTCCGAGCGCGATTCAAACGGCCTTATAAGTTCCATAAGGTCGTTGAGATATTCTTCGTTTGAAATGGAAAAATCAATCATATACGGCTAGTCAGCGTTTATATGCGGAGCGTCCTCGATTATGGGATTGTTCACTCTCTCGAAGTCGAGCGTGGTCGGCTCGCCGTGCCCCGGCAAAACCGTGTAGTTTCCTTTGAGTGCAAAAAGTTTGTTTACAATGGAATTTTTGAGGTCTTTTGCGTTTCCGTCGTAAAAGTCCGTGCGCCCGAAAGACATAAAAAACAGCGTGTCCCCGACGAAGATTTTGTTGCCCACGACGTAGCAAACACCGCCTTTGGAGTGTCCGGGCGTGTGAATGACTTCGACGTCAAGTCCTGCTATTTTGAGGGTTTCGCCACCGTTCAGCAACACATCCGGAGTAAACTTTTCGGGGTTGATTCCCATAGCAAAGCCCATATTTTTGTACGAACCGATTTTTTCGAGGTCGTCTTTGTGCAAAAATACGGCGGGCGAATTTTGCAAGTTTTCATTGCCGTTTTCGTCTTTGCTCGCCATACGACAAAGCTCCGCAACGCCGCCGATATGATCGAAATGCGCATGCGTGAGCAATATCGCTTCGACTTTTGCCTTTTGTTTTTTGAAAATCGCAAAAATATCCTCGGCGTTTCCGCCCGGATCGACTACAACACCGCTGTTTTCGTTTATCACAATATACGTATTGACGTCAAGCGGTCCGGTATACAAATGAAAAAACTTCGGGCAAGTCATCTTCTCACCTCGATAACGCCGTCTATCGAGCGGAGTTGTTTTACAAGTTCTTCGAGTTCGCTACCCTTTGTGATTTGCACCGTAACGATGATTTCCGCAATGCCCGCTTTCTCGTCGACGCGCACGTTTGCCGCGGAAATGCCGAGTTTTGCGTTTGCGATATGCGCTGTTATCGTTGCAAGCAAACCGCCCTTATTTTCGCAAATAAGCGTGAGCGTTGCGTTGAATCTCTCTTCGCCGTCGCTGTCCCAACTTGCTTGAATAAGTCTTTCATCTTCCATACCTTTGACGTTGGGGCAATCTTTTCTGTGAATGGAAACGCCTCTTCCGCGCGAAATGTATCCGACGATGTCGTCACCCGGCACGGGCGAGCAGCACTGCGCCATACGCACGGTGAAGTTTGCGTTGCCGTTGACCAAAACGCCGCTCTTGGAGTGCTTTCTGGGCTTCTGTTCGGTGAGCGGAATGCTCGTTACGTCCTGCGATTGAAGAGTGTGGTCCTCTTTTTTGAAGTCCTGAATGATTTTGGTGAGGACTTGACTTGTTGTGAGTCCGCCGAAACCGACCGCCGCATACAAATCGTCCTCACTGCTCATTGCGTGGCGTTGCAATATGCTTGACAATATGTCGGGAGTAAAGATGTCGGCAAGAGCGTAACCTCTGCGTTTTGCCTCTTTTTCAAGCATTTCTTTGCCGCGCGCGATATTCTCGTCCTTCTTTTCTTTTTTGAAATAAGCGCGGATTTTCGAGCGCGCAGACGCCGTATGGACAAATTTGAGCCAGTCGAGGCTGGGGCCTTTCGACGAGTTGGACGTGATGATTTCAACGATGTCGCCGTTTTGAAGTTTGGTCGAGAACGACACCATACGTTTGTTGACCTTTGCGCCTATGCATTTGTTGCCGATTGCGGAGTGAATTTTGTACGCCAAATCTAGCGGCGTCGAACCCACCGGCAAATCGAAAACGTCGCCCTTTGGCGTGAACACGAAAACTTCGTCGTCAAAGACGTTGATTTTGACGGCGTCCATAAACTCTTTTGCGCCGTCGATGTCTTTTTGAGCGTCCATAACCTCGCGAAGCCAACGCACTTTGCTGTCGAGTTCGCTGTCCTTGCCCGTCGTGCCCTCTTTATATTTCCAGTGTGCCGCAACGCCGTATTCCGCCACTTTGTGCATTTCGTAAGTGCGGATTTGGATTTCGAAGGTTTCGTTGTACTGCGTCACGACGGTGGTGTGCAAGGATTGGTAGTTATTCGCTTTGGGCATTGCGATATAGTCCTTGAAACGTCCCGGCATAGGCTTCCACATCGTGTGGATTTCGCCAAGCATCGTGTAGCAATCCTTCACGGTGTCAACGATGATTCGCACCGCCAACAAGTCGTAAATCTGGTCTATATCGATATGCAAATTGTGCATTTTTTTGTACACGGAATAAAAGTGTTTGGGTCTGCCGTTCACTTCGCCGTGTATGCCCATTTCTTTGAGTTTTTCTTCGATTTGCTTGCAAATTGCGTCCAAAAAGCCTTGTCTTTCGGACTTCTTTTTGGCAACGTTTTCCGCAATATACTTGTACTCGGCAGGCAGCAAATATTTCATTGCCAAATCTTCGAGTTCGCACTTGAAGAAAGAAATACCCAGTCTGCCCGCAAGCGGAGCATAGATGTCAAGCGTTTCTTTTGCGATACGTTTTTGCTTTTCTTCGGGGAGATATTGCAGCGAGCGCATATTATGCAAACGGTCGGCAAGTTTGATGATGATAACTCGCAAATCCTTTGCCATAGCAACGAAAATCTTTCTGAAGTTTTCCGCTTGCGCCTCTTCTCTGTTGACAAATTGAAGTTTGTCGAGTTTGGTTACGCCCTCGACAAGTTCGCAAATCTCGTCGCCGAATTGCTCTCGAAGTTCGTCGTAAGTGACGGATGTATCTTCCAAAACGTCATGCAAAAACGCGGCTATGACCGTTGACGAGTCAAAGCCGAAATCGGCAAGAATTTCCACAACCGCGCAGGGATGAATAAAATAATCCTCCCCCGAACTTCTTTTTTGTCCGCGGTGCGCTTGCTCGGCAAAATCATGCGCCTTTTTGATTTCCGCATAATTCGTCGGATAGGTTTTTCTGAGTTTTACAAGCAATTCGTCCATACTTTTCACTCTTCAACGGCGATGAAAATCTATTTATCGTCCGTTGACAATACAATATTATACTTGAAAAAACAAAACATTGCAATACGCCTAAAACGCGAAAACGCAAAAAATCGTCGTGATTTTATGCGTGTTCGGTGTTGCGATATGCAATGCTGTCTTCCAAATTTACTGATTTTGCGGATATTTGCACAAATCCTTTTTCGTTGATTTTTACAGTGCCCACTTCGTCGAAAATGCGCAACGCAAGCATAAATATGCTTTCGGGCACTTTGTAGCCGGAGCATACGGCGATATACGCTTTGCGCGGACTTGCAAGTTTCGGCGTGCGACGCGCGACGTTGACGATTTCTTTGTACACTTTGCGCAAAACGTCCTTGCTTACGGACATTTTCTTTTCGGAGCAATCTCCCAGAGCGTACAATGCCTTGCTTTCCTTTTGAAGTTTTGCAAGATACCCCTCGCAAAGCGGACGGCCGCATATCACCACTCTGTTGTAGAATGAGAAATCGAAGCACTCGGCAGGACACACCACCACGCAGTTTTCGGGATTCAGACAACGAGGCGTCGCAATAAGCACGGGAAGTGCCTTAACGCTCTCGTTTTGTGCGCAAATATCGTCGTATTCCTGTCTTGAAAAACATACGATTGCCGTCCCAAACGGCTCTTTAAGCCACTCGTCAACACACTTAAAGTCCGTTTTTTGCAAATTCGCACTGCCTTCGCAGGACAACTGATGCAAGTTCATGCACTTTGCCTCGTCCTCGTCTATTTCGATGTCCTCGAACTGCAAAGTCTGTATGATACCTTGCGCAGATTCTCTATTTTGGAACGCGTTTATACCCAGCGAAAGTTCAAAATCCACTTTACCCGTTTTTGCCATGAGGCAAGGAGCGAATTTTGAAAATCCCATAAGTTCGACGTTGGGCGAAACGTATTTGACGTGTTGCGAAAAGCCTATTCTATCGAATCGCAATCCCTGCCCTTTCACAAGGAAAGTCGGACGAGAATTCTGATAGCCCGTCGGTTCCATAAGTTCGAGTTCCTTTGCAAAAGACAAAAAGTCCATATCTATGGGCAATTCCATCTCGCAACTTATCTCGTGCGTGAAATCGTGCTTATCGTGCGTGGACAAAATAAGCTCGTTCGCCGCTTTTACGAAATCGTCGAACTTGCTCTCGTCCATAGAAATTCCCGCCGCTTGCGCGTGTCCGCCGAATCCCGTAAAGTATTCGCTGAGCGAACAAAGAGTTTCAAAAATATTGACTTGCGCAATGGAACGCGCCGAGCCGCGAAGCTCGCCGTCGTCGGTGTTTGCAAAAAGGATTGTCGGACGTTTGAACTCTTCAACGAGTCGCGCGCACGCGATACCTAATATACCCGGCTCCCAATCTTTGTTTTTGAGAATGATTATTCCGACGTCGTTGAAGTCGGTGCCGGCAAGTTGAGCCTTTGCCCTTTCAACCGCTTTTTCGCAAAGTTCTTGTCGTGCGGCGTTGTCCCTTGCAAGCTCGTCAGTGAGCGTCCTCAAAAGGAAATAATCGGTTTCGAGAAACAATCCGACAACTTTCATTGCCGAGTTGAGTCTGCCTGCCGCGTTCATTCTCGGCGCAAGGCGGAACATGACGTCGGTTGCCGACACGCTCTCTTGATTGAGAAGCATTTTCACGCCCTTTCTCGGCGACGTTGTGATTTGTTTCAATCCGTAATAGGCAATGATTCTATTGTCGTTTTTGAGAGGCACCACGTCCGCAATGGTTGCGATTGCAACGATGTCCAGATACTTTTTCGCCTCTTCTCTTCCGCCTAGCGCTTCCACGAGTTTGAGCGCAACGCCCGCGCCGCAAAGATCGTAGAAACCTTTTCTTGCGACTTTGGGGTCTACGACGATGCAGTCGGGGATTTTTTCTTGCGGCTCGTGGTGGTCGGTGACGATGGTGTCAATGCCTCTCGATTTGAGATACTCCACTTCCTCGATTGCCGTTATGCCCGTATCAACGGTGATAACGAGCTTCGGCGAATGATACGCAAGGATTTTTTCCAGTGCGTCGACGCTTATTCCGTAGCCGTCTTTGTTGCGGTCGGGAATGAAGTAAAACACGTCGAGTTTGTCGCGCAAATACAGCATAAGCGTGGATATCGCGCAAATGCCGTCGCAGTCGTAGTCGCCGTAAATAAGCACTTTTTCTTTGTTTTTGATTGCTTTTCGAATACGCGCGACAGCCTCTTGCATACCGTCGATTTCATACGGCGAAGAGAGTTTGTCCAAAGACGGATGAAGATAGTCGTAGAGCGAATCTTCGCTCATACCTCTTCCCAGCAACAAACGCAAAAAGTCTTGGGAAATCCCAAGATGCTTTGCAAGCGCAACTCTGTCGCTTGTGAGTGGAAAACGAGGAGTTTTTACGACGTATCTCATAAAATCATAAAACTACGCCCCCAGCTTTGTGAGGGCGCAATCTAATCGTTATTTTTTCTTTTTAAACGTCGTATTCTTCTTCGAATACTTGTAGACGACGTTTTGTTTTTGCTTTTGTTGCCCCGCTTGTTTGACTTGCGGTCTGACGGTTTGTTCTCCGTCCTCGCCGACGATGATTTCGGATTCGGAATCGTCTTTCTTGTCGTAAGTCACGGCGTTGCGTTTTGCATACTTGGCTTTGGTCTTATCCCAAGAGATGCTGAGTGCTGCCCAAAGCGGAGTCGCTAGACATGTTGCCGAGAACAAGCCTGCAAGCAAACCGAGGATGATAGGCACGCAGAATTCTCTTATCGTGTCGCTGCCGAGGATTGCAAGGAAGATGATCGTGACCATAGTGGTCAACGTGGAGTACACCGTACGAGTGAGCGAGGAGCGCACCGCCATGTCTCCGATGCCCTTATAATCGATGTCCTTTTGACCTTTAAGAGGCTTGATTGTTTCACGGCAACGGTCGAAGATGACGATCGTGTTGTTGATTGAGTAAGCAACGATAGTGATCATAGCCGCAACGTAGGAGCTGTTGATTTGCACTCTGCAAATAACCGTGAGAGCAAACATGATGACGACGTCGTGCAACAAAGCCACGACAGCCGCGATTGCGCTCGTGAACGTGAAGCGGATCATGATATACACAAGGATCAACGCGATTGAAACCGCAAGAGCGATGCCTGCTTTCGAGAGCAAGTCTGCAGCGGCGGTTGCGCCGATGGATTCGTACGTAATCTTGTTTGCGTCCGTCAAAGAAACGTTGGGATCGACGTGATCGTCAACCGCTTTTCTGATGGCTTCGTTCATCTTGTTGATGCTTGCGTCGTCGCTGAATACGTTTTTGTATCTGAAAACGATCGAGGTCTTAGAGTTGTCGTTTGCCTCTTGACGTTGCATGTAGCTTACCACAACGTGTTGACCGTCGATTTCAACACCTTCGATAACGTTTTTAATTGCGTTGCCTTCGCTTTGATAGGTCGAATCGTCAAGGATGCTTTCGCCGAGCGTAACGGTAAGAATTGTACCGCCCTCGAAGTCGATGCCGATGCCGACCGCGTCGGAGTAGCTGCCCGACGTTGCGCCGAGAGCGACTATCACGATAACCGCCACGAGCACGATGACGAAAGGCACGATTGCCATATATTTTGCATTTTTGCAAACGCTGTAATTGTTGCAAAGATTGCGGAAGTTATTGTTTTTCATATTACGCCTCCTCCTTTGCAAGTTGTGCAGGAACGGAATCTTTGTTCTCGTCCTCTTTGACGCGTTTCAAACCGTAGAACTTCTCGCTTGTGCTGTTGAGCGGCATAAACGCTTTGAGCACCAATCTTGTCACGACGAGCGAGCAGAACAAGGAAAGAATGATACCGATGAAGAGCGTCACGGCAAAGCCGACGATTGACGCAGAGCCGAGCACCCAAAGCACGATTGCGCCGATGAGCGTCGTAACCTGACCGTCGATGATTGCGCCCGCGGAGCGTTTGAAACCTGCCTTGATGCAAGTTGAAATGGGCTTTGTGGAATGTTTGTATTCGTCCTTGACTCTCTCGAATATGATGACGTTTGCGTCGACTGCCATACCGATTGAAAGCAAGATACCCGCAATACCGGGGAGTGTGAGTTGCACCCACGGGAGCACTGCGCAGAACCAAATGAGCAACACGATGTACACGCAAAGCGAGAGGTCTGCCGCAAGTCCGAGTCCGCGATACACGCATGCCATGAATATGAAGATGAGTGCGACGCCGATGATACCTGCGATGAGAGCCGTACGGATGGAATTTTCACCGAGCGTTGCGGAGATGCTTCTCACCTCTGCGAGTTGGAGCGTAACTCCGAACGTACCCGATTGAAGTTTGGTTGCATATTCGTAAGCGGACTGATAGGTGTAGTTGCCGGTGATGATTGCGGATCCGTTGGTGATTGCCGCATTGATGGAAGGCTCCATAATCTTTTGTCCGCCGACGTAGATATACGTCTTTTTGCCGACGTTTGCGGAAGTGATTTCTCCAAAGATCTTTGCGCCTTCGGTGTTGAACTTCAAACCGATTGCGTAATTGCCGTTGTCGGACGTGGTTACGTATGCGTTTTCAAGATGTTCGCGGCCGTTGAGGAAAGCTTCTTTTTCGAGGTCTGCATTGCTTGCTTCATTGCCGAGATCTTTGAGCGTAAAATACAGCGACGCGGGGCGACCGACGAGTTCGAGCACACGTGCGGGATCGTCAACGTCGGGGATTTCGACACGGATCGTGGTGTTGCCGTCGCTCGACGTACCTTTGGTGACGGTTGCTTCGGTGTAACCCTTGGACACAAGCAAACTTTGCAGCGAGCTTATCGTGCCGTTGATACGGGTATCGAAATCGCCGTAATCGTCGTTTGCGACTCTAAAGACAGCGGACACACCGCCCGACATATCTAAACCTAGTTTGATTGTCTTTGCATAACCGGTGTAATCGTAAACCGTGCCTGCGATCGGGAACGAAACCACGGCAAACACAGCCATCAAAATGATGAATACACTCACTATACACAAGACGACAATAGACTTCTTCTTGTTCACAGGACTAGTCCTCCATATAGTAAAACATAGATATTATAACTATAACCTCTTGTCAAGTCAAGAAAATATGATGCGATTGCTCCATTTTAAGTTGTATTTTTTGCCCGAAAAGTCATATATTTTTGCCAAAACTCATAGTTTGTGATATGGAAAAAGCCAAAAACCTGAAAACCGACGTCACGGACGTATTGAAAGCCGTGTTGTTTGCAACCCTTATATCTCTTGCAATGGTGCTGATTTTTGCAATCGTAATCCGTTTTGCAAACGTCGAAAACAAAGTGATTATGCCCGTCAATATCGCAATCAAAATCCTATCCTTGCTCATAGGCGTGATGCTTGCGTTCAAAAATCCGCAAAACGGACTTGTCAAAGGCGCGATAAGCGGACTCGTGTATATGCTATTCACGTTTTTGATATTCTCCGCTCTCACGGCGTTCAAAGACGTTTCTTTCAGTTGGATAGACCTTATCACCCTGCCGATTGCCGGCGCGATAAGCGGCATTATCACGGTCAACGTAAAATCGAAAAAAGCATGATTTCACTATGTCGCACTGCAACGGCGATAACACTCAATTCGAAGCGTACTTATACACGGTATGTGCAACTTAAAAGACGGAACACGAGCCGCAAGGCGGCGAGCAAGCGAACGCCGAGCTTGACGTATAGTACAAGTGAGCGGACGAGTTGGGATTCTTTTCGTCCGCGAACGAGTGACATAAAAAGAGAACGATAGCAATTTATGCGAGTGCTGAGTGTGTCCCCACGCGGAGCGGACGCCGTGGGTTCCCTTTTAAGGGGGAACGGCGGTAGGGGAAACACGTGAGGAAGGGGGAAGATGTATTAAAAGTGCTAAACGTTCAACTCTTGTAGAGGACGAAACAAACACTCATTCAGAGTGTTCTTAAAGCAAAAAAAGAAAGCACGCTCGAGCGTGCTTTCGTTTTTTTGCTTATCTCTTATTTGTTTTCTTCGGTTGTTTCTTCAACCACTTCACCGCTTACGGCTTTGTCGCAGTCCGCTTTTTCGGCGCATGCGTCGCAGTTGTTGTCGCAAGTTGCTTCTTCTGCTTTTTCTTCAACTTTCGTTTCTTCCGTTGCGGGGGCTTCGGGAGCGGTTTCTTGTTGAGGTGCCGCAACTTTTTCGAGGACGTAACCGACCGCTTTCTTGTCGATGACGATCAAAGTGGGGTTGGCTTCCGTGCCGACGTTGACGATGAGCGTATTGTCTGCGTTGACTTGAGTGATTTTGCCTACGATGCCGCCGACGGTCATAAGTTTCGTGCCGACGCAAAGACTGTTCATCATATTTTGTTGTTCTTTTTGACGTTTCTTTTGAGGAACGATCGTAAGAACGATCATAAGCACGAGCACGACGCCGATGACGACGTACATAATCCAACCGTTATTGCTTTTGGTTGTTTCGTCTGCTGCGAGAATCAAAGAATTTAACATATTTGCTCCTTTATTCACCTATACGGTTATTCTATTTTGATGATTCAATGTTACACGATTTCATATAGTTTTGCAACAAAAATCGTACATTTTGTGGCTTTATTAAAGCATTTTTAATGTTTTGTATGCTCTAACCTTGATACTGCGCCATAAACTCTTTGCGGAATTCGTCGTATCTGTCCTCCAAAATCGCTTGACGGATATCGGCAGCAAGTCGTTCGAGGAAGCGGATATTGTGGATGGACAACAAGCGTCCGCCCATAATCTCGTCGCTCTTGATGAGGTGACGGATGTACGCTCTGGTGTAGTTTTTGCAAGCGTAGCAATCGCAATCGGGATCTATCGGCGTAAAATCTTCGGCATAGGGCGCGTTGCGGATTGTCAAAAATCCTTCTTTGACCATTGCCGTGCCGTTACGCGCGATACGGGTGGGAAGCACGCAATCGAACATATCCACTCCCCTTGCAACGCCTTCGACGATATAATCGGCAGTGCCCACGCCCATGAGATAATGCGGTTGATCCTTTGGCAAAATAGGTTGCAGAACGTCAAGCATTTCATACATTTTTTCCGCGCTTTCGCCAACCGACAATCCGCCGATCGCGATGCCGCATTTTGCGTACGGAACGGTGCGCTCCGCGCTCTCTTTTCTCAAATCCGCAAAGACGTTTCCTTGCACGATCGGGAACAGCGTTTGATGCGGTTTAAGCTCGACTTTCGAGCATCTATCCAACCATTTCAGCGTACGTTCCATTGCGTCGCGCGCCTTGTCGTGCGTGATGTCGGGAGGCGTGCACTCGTCGAAAGCCATCACGATGTCGCTGCCCAAAGCCTTTTGAACTTCCATGGATTTTTCAGGCGAGAAAAAGTGCTTGCTTCCGTCGATAAAACTGTTGAATTCCGCTCCGTCGTCGGTGATTTTACGCAATGACGAAAGCGAGAAAACCTGAAATCCGCCGCTGTCCGTCAGAATTGCGCCGTCCCAGTTCATAAACTTGTGAAGCCCGCCCGCCTTTTCGATAAGCTCGTGCCCCGGGCGCAGATACAAGTGATAGGTATTCGACAACAAAATTTGCGCTCCGGTTGCGTGCACTTCTTCGGGTGAAAGCCCTTTTACAGTCGCTTTTGTGCCGACCGGCATAAAACACGGTGTGTCGATAACGCCGTGTTCGGTGTAGAGTTTGCCAACCCTCGCACCCGTCTTTTTATCTTCGTGTATAACTTCGAATCTCATCTCGTTTTCCTTGTTATATTATTGTATTGTTATATTATTTATTTTTACAAAAATCTGGCGGTACGGTTATTCAAAAAACGAAGAATCGCCGAACGAGAAGAATCTGTACTTCTCCTTGACCGCCTCTTTGTAGACTTCAAGCGTTTTTTCTCTGCCCACAAATGCCGATACAAGCATAATCAGCGTGCTTTCGGGCAAATGGAAGTTGGTGATAAGCCCCTTGACGCACTTAAACTTGTAGCCGGGATAGATAAAGATGCTCGTGTCTCCTTTTTGGGCGCGCACATAGCCGTTATCGTCGGCAACCGTTTCAAGCGTACGCACGCTTGTCGTCCCCACGCAAATCACTCTTCTACCCTCTCTGATTGCGGAATTTATCTTTTCGGCGTTCTCCTCGTCGATTTCATAGTATTCGGTGTGCATCTCGTGATCGAGGATGTTGTCCTCTTTGACGGGACGGAACGTGCCTAGTCCTATATGCAAAAGCACTGTTGCGAAATCCACGCCCATATCTCTGATTTTTTGCATGAGTTCGGGCGTAAAATGCAATCCTGCCGTCGGAGCGGCGGCAGAGCCTTCAATCTTGCTGTAAACGGTCTGGTACCTCTCCTTATCGGCAAGTTTTTCTTTTATGTACGGAGGAAGCGGCATATTGCCCACTCTGTCGAGAAGGTCCTCGAACACTCCGTCGAATTGAAATTCGATCGTGCGCGCGCCGTAGTCGCCTATTTCAGTAACGACTGCGCTCAATTCGTCGCAAAAGTGTATCACCGAGCCGAGTTTTGCCTTGCGTGCCGGTTTCATGATGGTTTCCCAATGCGTGTAATCTTTGCGCTTCAACAGCAAAACTTCAAGCACGCTCTCGTGATTTTCGATATGTCCGAAAATGCGCGCCGGGATAACTCTCGTGTTGTTTATCACAAGCAAGTCGCCTTTTTTGAGAAAGGACGGCAAATCGTAAAAATGCTTGTGCCAAATCTCGTCCGTTTGACGATTATACACCAAAAGCCGCGAATGATCGCGAGGCTCGATCGGCGTTTGCGCAATGAGTTCTTCGGGCAATTCGTAGAAGAAATCGTGCGTTTTTAGATTTTTGTTTTCTTGTTCCATATTCAAATTTTTCCGCGGATTGATTTATTTAAACTCTCTGTTCAGATGCTTATATGCGTTTTCCGTGCAAACTCTGCCTCTCGGAGTTCTTCCGATAAAGCCGAGTTGAATGAGGAAGGGTTCGACGACGTCCTCTATCGTGCTTGCCTCTTCGCCCGTTGCGGCGGAAAGAGTTTCAAGTCCCACAGGGCCTCCGCCGAATTTGTCTATAATGGCTTCGAGAACGGTACGGTCGGTGATGTCGAGTCCGAGCTCGTCTACGTCCATAAGCGCAAGTGCCTTTTGCGTGATGGCAAGGTTTATGCCGTCGAGTTTCTCGTACTCGGCAAAGTCACGCACGCGGCGCAAAAGTCTGTTTGCGATACGCGGAGTGCCTCTTGAGCGTCTTGCGATTTCAAGCGCGGCGTCCTCGTCGATAGCGATGCCGAGTATTCCGCTCGAACGCATAACTATGCGTTTGAGTTGCTCGTCGGTGTACATTTCAAGGCGCAAAGACATGCCGAAACGATCGCGCAAAGGGCTTGACAGCATGCCTGCCCTCGTGGTTGCGCCTATAAGCGTAAATCGTTTCAAAGGTATGCGGATACTTCTTGCCATAGGCCCCGTGCCGTTGACGAGGTCGAGAGAAAAATCTTCCATCGCAGGATACAACACTTCTTCTATATTGCGGTTGAGGCGGTGTATCTCGTCGATAAACAGCACGTCCCCTTTTTCAAGGTTGGTGAGCAAGGACGCAAGATCGGCTGCTTTTTCTATCGCGGGACCGCTCGTAACTCTGATTTGCGCGCCCAACTCGCTTGCAATAACGTGCGCAAGCGTAGTCTTTCCGAGTCCCGGAGGGCCGTAAAGCAACACGTGGTCGAGAGCGTCGTTCCTCGCCTTTGCGGCAGATATGAACACTTCAAGATTCTTCTTGATTTTCTCTTGTCCGACGTATTCGTCCATGCTGTGCGGACGAAGGTTGTTTTCTTGCTCGTCGTCATCGATGGTGAGCGAACTCACCACCCTATTTGTGACGTCGAAGTCCTGATTTTCTTTTGTAAATTGTGATTTGATCATGATTTACCTTTTCGGTGGTTATTTGCATTGCGTTAATAAGAACACACTAAATGCCAAATAGTGCTATTTGCAGCAAATTGCAATATTTGGATGAAGAACAAGGAAGGCTGCAACTGAACAGACAGGAGCGTACTTGTTGTACGTGACTGTTTGAGCAGTTGCACCTGACGCAGTTATTCGCCAAATAGTGCTATTTGCTCATTTTTTGCAAGCAAGTGCGTATAATCTCCTCTGTACCGTGGCACGTCTTGCTTGCTTCGGTTGCCATGCGCACGGCTTCGGTTTTTGAAATTCCGAGGCTTTCGAGGGCAAATACGGCGTCTGCAATATCTTCGCCCGTAACCGCGTCCCGATGATCGTTGAAAAGCGTGATGTCGTCGGCAACTTGATCGCGCAAGCTCAATATGATGAGTTCCGCCGTCTTTTTCCCTAACCCTTTGATTTTGCAAAGAGTTTTGCTGTCACCGCTTGCAATCGCAACCGTCAAAGTTTTCAAATCGTAGCCGCCCAAAATCTGCATTGCCATTTTCGGACCTATACCGCTGATTTCGATAAGGCGCAAGAACAGTTTTTTCTCTTCCAAGCGAGAAAAGCCGTACAGTGACATCTCGTCCTCTCTGACGTAAAGATAGGTGTAAATCTTCACGATTTCGCCAATATCGATGTCCGTGAGCGTGTTGCCGCTTACGCCGATTTCATAACCTATGCCGTTGTTGTCCACAACGATTGACGTGAACGTTTTGTCCACGATTTTGCCTTGAATGTAGCTATACATATTTCACCTTTTGGGTTTTACGTTATATTTACTGCACCTTGAAAGTGCCGATCATTCTGCTTGTTTGCGCGTGGCATATCGCAACCGCCAAAGCGTCTGCGGCGTCGTCGGGGCGCGGTACGCTTTTTAGGCGCAACAAAACCTGCACCATATGTTGCATTTGGATTTTGTCCGCTCCGCCATAGCCCGTGACCGCCTGTTTGATTTGGTTTGGCGTGTACTCGTACACTTCCTTGCCAAGACTCTTCACCGCCGTGAGCAAAATGACTCCTCTCGCCTCGGCAACGGGAATGCCCGTGGTTATGTTTTTTGAGAAAAACAGTTCCTCTATGGACACGTTGTCGGGCTTATAGGTGTCGATAAGCTCCTTTACGCCGTCTTCGAGTTGGAGCAACCTTTCGGGCAAAGTGCATTCTTTGGGCGTGGTGACAACTCCGTAATCGATTACGGAATAGTTGCCTTTTTCTGAATTAATCACCCCGTATCCCATTGTGGCAAGTCCGGGATCGATGCCCAAAATTATCATTTCAGCTCCTGGAATAAATCGAGTTCTCGTTGGTGTCGTCAAAGACCAATGCTTTGCCCGAAAGAGGCAATGTTCCGACTCGGGCAAGATTGAGTCTGCTCTTGATTTTGCAATTTTCACAGACGAGAATATATCCGTCATTCGTTTTGTAAGAGTGTCTTACTTCGACTTGTCGCACGCCTTGCACGTCATAGCAATCGCTTGCCCAGCCGACGTAAACGTCTTGCCCGATATACGATTTTATCACTTTGCCGTCAAGGTGCGAAAGGTCGATTTCAAATCCGTCCTCCGTGGTTGCGACAAGTTTGCCGTCCCCAATTTCCAGCCTCGCTTTTTCAAAAGCGTAGTCCTCGTCAAACGCCTGCGCCGCCCATATATTCGACGGATTTTGTAAGATTTGTTCGAGCGTGCCTATTTGCTTGATTTGACGATAGTGCGTCACGACGATTCTGTCCGCAATCGAAATTGCCTCGTCCTTGTCGCGTGTTGCGAAAATCACTATTTTGCCTTCTTTTGCAAAATCTTGGAGAGCCGGAGCAACCTCTTGCCAAAGCGTCTTTGCATCTTCTTTTTTAAGTCCTCTCGTAATATCGTCAACGAGCGCAACTTTGAAATCGCGCAAAAACAGCCTTGCTATCGCCAAACGCTTTTTGTCTATCGAATCGAGTTTTCTCGCCTTGAAATACAGCGAAGCGGTTATGCCGACTTTTTCCGCCGCCGCTTTGACTCTCTTGTCGATTTCGTCTTTGTTCGCTCCTCTTATTTTGAGAGGATAGGCAAGATTATAATAGCAGGAACGGTTTGCAAACAACGCCAGATCGTCGAAAATCATAATCACGTCGTCGGGCTTTTTGGCAAGCGGTTCACCGTCGAAAAGCACTTTGCCTTCCGAATCGGTCACACCTGCGACAACCTTCAAAAACGTGGTTTTGCCGCTCAACTCGTCACCGAGAAGAGCGACAATTTCTCCGTCGTTTATAGTCATATCCACGGGAGCGAAAACTCTCGCTCCGTAAATATACTGTTTGCTTACGCCGTCTAATTTTATCATTTTCAGATGATGTATTTCGTCAATTTTTTCGGAGCGTTTGCAAGCTCTTCTTTCTTTTGTTCGTAACCCTTTCTGTCAAACATAGCATAGGTTGCGTTTTTGCCCTCTTCGACGCCCGGTTGATTGAATGTGTCGATGTTGAGCATCTTGCCGCAGTATGCGGTTTCGAGTTGGAAGAACATCAGAAGTTGACCGATTGTGTTTGCGTTGACTTCGTCGAGCATAATGGTGCGATTCATATGTTTGGATCGAGTGAGCGCATATTCGGTTGCTTCTCTTTCGGTGTTGATAAGCTCGCCCATCGTATGTCCGCAAAGGAAGTTTACATCCGCAAATTCCTCCGCGCCGTTTGCGATGACCACGTCGCCTCTGTATTTCTTCACGCCGATGAAAGTCACGACTTTGTCGAACGGACCTTCGGTGTAAAGTTGCACTTGCGAGTGTTGGTCGGTCACGCCGAGCGACTTGACGGGGGTTTGTCCCTTGTGCACCACGTTGCCGTCAAAGTCGACCGCTTTGCCGAGACTTTCGCCCCAAAGTTGACAATACCAGTCCGCCATAAGTTTGAGGCTGTCCGCATAAGGCATCATAACCGAGATGTTTTTGCCTTTTTGCTCCATTGCGATATATTGGAGCGTTGCCGCCATAAGAGCGGGGTTTTTGTAGGGATTTGAGGAGTTGCACGCTTTGTCCATCTCCGCCGCACCTCTCAAAAGTCCGATAATATCGATGCCGAGCACTGCCGCCGGAAGAAGTCCCACGGGGCAAAGTTCGCTGAAACGTCCGCCCACTCCGTCGGGGATATAGTAGGTCTTAAATCCTTCTTTCTTTGCAAGTTTTATGAGGTTGCCCTTGCTCTGGGAAGTGGTTGCGATGATGTGTTTTGCCCAATCGTCGCCGCATCTCTTTTTGAGAATGTCGGTGATGATAAGGTATTGGCTCATTGTTTCCGACGTTGCGCCGCTCTTTGTGATGACGTTGAACATGGTTTTTTCCACGTCGATGACGTCCAAAAGCGCAAGCATACGTTCGGGGTCTACGTTGTCCTCAACGTAGAATTTTACGCCGCGTTTTTTTGCGTCGAGGTCGTTGTATCTGAAATGGCAAAGCGCGTTGAACACAGCCATAGGACCAAGTGCGCTGCCGCCGATGCCCAAAACCACGAAATTGTCGTAATGCGCTCTCACTTCCGCCGCCGTGTAGATGATATCTCTCACAATTTCTTCTTGATTGTACGGAAGTTCCGACCAACCCATCCAGCCGGTGCCGCGATTCTTTTCGAAATAAGCGTAGCTGTCGCCTGCCTTGTCAAGCACGGCTTCTATTTCTTTTTCGGTGATGCCTTGCTCGCCGATCGAGGATTCCATCATATTGTTGAAATCAAACTTGATTTGCATATCTTTTATGCCTCCAAAATGTTTTTAAGGTATTCCACCGATTCCTTGACCTCGTCAAAAGAATCGTAATTTCCCGCATATTGTTCGATGATGAGCGGTCCGTCATAACCGACGTCTTTGAGCCTTGCCACAAGCTCCTTAAAGGGAAACTCGCCTTTGCCGACCATCACTATTTTGCCGTCCTTGACGTCGCTGACGTGCACGTTTGTAAGCGTGCCGCCCATCACGTCTATATACTCCCGCCAATCGTAGCCCGAAAGCCTTGCTTGCTTTATGTCGAGCACCGTGCCGATATTTTGCGCGTACGGTTTCATTTGTCTAAAAAATTCGGGCGAATCGAAAGTTGCCCAATGCACGTTTTCAAGGCAAAGTTTTATACCGTATTCGCTTGCGATATCTCCGAGTTTGCTCATCCTGTCGCCCACGAATTTCGGGTCGATATACACGCTTTGTTTCAGCCTTGCCTGAGCGTGAAAAGTGTACGCCCTCGCGCCTATCGTTTTGCCAACGTCGAGCACCGAGCGGAATATACTTTCGGCATCCGCGTACGTCCTTGGCACTTTGTTGAAAAGTTGCGGCTCAAACTGCGTGTTGAGCGAATGGACGGAATATACGTCAAAATCGCCTTTGCGTTGTTTTAGCAATTGCGCAAAGGCGGACGCATACTCATAAAAAGTGGTAAGGAACACCTCGCAGGTGTCCCCTCCACAGCGTTGAATGACCGAGAACGAGTCCTCGGTCAATACTTTTGAAAAAAACGTTGCTGTCGAAATGCCGACTTTCATTTATTCTTCTTCGCCCTCTACTTCTTCTTCGTAGACGTTGGGCGTGCCTTTTTTGTCTTTGCCCCAAATGTCTTTTTGCTTTCTCATCTGTCCGAGAAGTCTGGGAATAACCTCGTCGAGATTGTCGAACGGAGAGTCGCTAATTGCGCTTGCACGGTAGGAAATACCTTTGCTTGTGACGACCATATCGGTGGTGTAATCGCCGTTTTCATACGTCACGGTGAACTTCACTTCCGCATTTTCGTCCTCGAAACGTCTTTCGAGTTTCGCGCACTTTTTCTCGGTGATTGCCTTGAGTGAATCACTTGGATTGTAGTTCTTGCCAAAAATTTCGATTCTCATAAAGTAACCTCCAAAGTTCTTTGTGCCTTTATTATAGCAAGTATAAAAATAGATTTCAATAGAAAACTTATTTTTAGGTTAGTTTTTAGGTGTTTGCCATTCAACTCTAGTTGCAATTTTCCCCCTTCCTCACGTGTTTGAACTTCGGCGTTTGCAAAGCAATCCGCCTCGTTCGCTTTGGCTACAACACATTCACAGGATGTGTTGTTTAACGCTGCCCACATCGCCGTTCATTCTAATCGGGTGTGGGTGTCCCACCCATACTGTCATTCTGAACGTAGTGAAGAATCCAGCGTAGCGAAATGCGGCTTGTGCCTAGATTCCTCGACGTTGCGAGGAATGACAATGGGAAGAATGCAACTTAATCGGGGCGGATGCCATGCCATTCTTCCAATCAAATTGCAATATCAAGCGTTGCTTTCAAACACCAGGTTGTTTCCGTCGAAGTCTATTTTTACTTTGTCGCCCGACGAGATTTCCGCTCTGATAAGTTTTTCGCTGAGCTTGTCCTCGACAAGTCTTTGGAGCGTTCTTCTCAACGGTCTTGCGCCGTATTCGGCGTCGTAGCCTTCGCTTACGATATAATCCTTTGCGCTTTGCGTTATCGTCACCGATATATCCTTGCTTTCCAAGCGTTTTTCAAGAGACGCAAACATCAAATCGGCAATTTTGAGAAGACTTGCCTTGTCGAGTTTTTTGAACACGACGATTTCGTCTATACGATTGATGATTTCGGGTTTCATTGCGCCTTTGAGTGCTTGCACGTGGCTTTGACGCACTCTTTCGCTTTCGTTTTCAACCGCTTTTTCGCTTGCGAATCCCAACGTGCGTTGCGGCGCAGACGCTTCTTTTGCGCCGATGTTGGAAGTAAGAATCACCACCGTGTTTTTGAAACTTACAGTGCGGCCGTGACTGTCCGTGAGTATGCCGTCCTCCAAAATTTGCAACAAGATGTTGAAAATGTCGGGATGTCCTTTTTCGATTTCATCGAAAAGCACAACCGAATACGGCTTTCTGCGCACCTTTTCGGTGAGCTGTCCGCCCTCTTCGAAGCCTACCAGTCCCGGTGCGGAGCCTATGAGCCTCGACACGCTGTCCTTTTCCATATACTCGCTCATATCCACGCGGATGAGCAAATCTTCGTCGCCGAAAAGCGCACTAGCGAGTGCCTTTGCAAGTTCGGTTTTACCGACGCCCGTCGGGCCGAGGAAAATGAACGAACCTATGGGGCGTTTGGGGTCTTTCAACCCCGCTCTTGCTCTCTTCACCGCCTTTGCAACGGCAGAGCAAGCCTCGTCTTGTCCGATAACTTTGGATTGCAATGTTTTTTCGAGATTGACGAGTTTTTCGCTCTCGCCCTCTGTTATTCGCCTTACGGGGATGCCCGTCCAATTGCCCACGACTTCGGCAATTTCGTCCTCTCCTATGGACAAATCGGTGTTTTTACATTTCTCTTTCCACTCGATTTCGGCTTTTTCTTTTTGCTCGATATAATCGTCGCGGAGTGCCTTGTATTTTCCGCAAAGTTCGTAGTTTTCTCTGCGTTTTGCCTCGCTCAAATCGAGTTCGGCTTGCTTGATTTTGTTTTCCAAATCGCGAATTTCGCCGGGAGTGGTAAAGGAAAAAATCTTCTTTCTCGACGCCGCCTCGTCGATAAGGTCTATCGCCTTGTCTGGAAGGAATCTGTCCGCAACGTATCTGTCCGACAAAATCGCCGCCGAAGATATCGCTTCGTCTGTTATCGTAACGCCGTGATGCGCCTCGTATTTCGGCTTCAATCCCTGCAAAATTTCAATGGTGTCGCTCACGCTGGGCTCTTCCACCAAAACAGGCTGAAATCGGCGTTCTAACGCACTGTCTTGCTCAAATTGTTTGCGATATTCTTCAAGCGTGGTCGCGCCTATCGTCTGCAATTCGCCCCTTGCGAGCATGGGCTTCAATATGTTTGCTATGTCCAGACCGCCCTCGCTCGAACCCGCTTTGAGAATGGTGTGAATTTCGTCTATGAAAAGAAGCACGTTGCCCCTTTGCTTTATGCCGTTGAGAGTGGCTTTGAGTCTTTCTTCGAAGTCGCCTCTGTATCGCGTGCCGGCAACGAGCGAGGTAAGGTCGAGCGAAAACACGATTTTGCCTCTCAACGCGTCGGGAACGTCGCCTGCCACTATTCGTTGAGCAAGTCCGTCTATAACCGCGCTTTTGCCCACGCCCGGCTCGCCTATGAGCACGGGATTGTTTTTCGTCCTGCGACAAAGCACCTGAATGACTCTTTCGGTTTCCTTGCCCCTTCCGATGACGGGATCGAGCTTGCCGTCGCGCGCTTTTTGCGTCAAATCCGTGCCGAATTTAGACAAGTCGAAATCGTCTTCGCTTTTGCGTGAATTTTCGTAATAATTATCGTTGTTTTTTGCGATTTTTTCGCTGTTTTCAAACGCTGCGCCGCCGTTTTTGTGTGTATTTTGTTCGCTTTCGCCGAAGAAATCGGACACGTAACCGCTCAAAACGTCCTTTATGCTTTCCTCATTTCCGTTTGCAAGGCACATTGTCGCTCTGCCGCCGCCGCTTGAAACTATCGCATTGTACGTCAGGCGTTGCAAATATTCGGGATCAACGCCCTTTGCGCGCAAAACGTTGCTTGCAACCGAGGACGTTTCGTCCAAAATCGTATATAAAATATGCTCCGTGCCCACCACTTGCGAACCAAGGCGCGCCGCGACCTCTTTTGCGTTTTGCACCGCCCTGGATGCTCTTGCGGACATCTCCACCACGGGACGAGTGGGCATTGGCGAAAACACGGGTATCACGTCTTCTTCGTACACTCCGCAACCGTTCAAAAGTCTTTGCGCCGCCGAGCCGTCCACGTCCAAAAGACCGAACAAAATGTGTTCGGTGCAAACAAGTCCGCCCGTGCGTACGGCAAGTTCGTTGGCTCTTTGAAGCACGAGTCGAGCATTGTCCGAATACGTTATCATTCTTCCTCCGTCAAAAGTTTGCGAACGATGCGAGCGCGCGCTTTGTCACGCTCCTCTTCGCTGCTTCCGTTTGTGATAATCTGCAAGGACGAGGCGGAACACGCCCATATCATTTCGTCCGTTATCGCAGTTGATTTTATAGGCAAAATGCCCAATATTACGCCGATTTTTACGTCGACGAGCAATTTCATAAGTTCTTGCGCGGTGAGTGCATACGCACCTTTCAGCACGGCGTAACTGCGCGATATGCCGTCCAAAAGCTCGGTTTGCTTTTCTTTGACGAGTTTTTCGAGCGCAACCCTTTCGCAATAGCACATACGCGCCACGGCTTGCTCGACGTGAGATATAATTTCACCCTCGCTCACTCCCAGCGTGCGAGAGTTGGAAATCTGGTACATATCGTATGCGGCGTCGCTTCCTTCGCCGTACACTCCGCGTATCGTCAAGCCGAATTCGCTCTTGAACGTTTTGAGCGTGTCCTCGATTGCTTCCGCCCTCTTCAATGCCGGCAAAAACAGCATACACGACGCTCTCATTCCCGTGCCGAGATTGGTTGGACATGCCGTCAAAAACCCGAGTTGAGCGTCGTAGGCAATCGGCAAAGCATGCAACAACCTTTCGTCGTATGCGCGCAATCTTTCGTACGCGCCTTTGAGGTTGAATCCCTCCTCCACGCACTGCTCTCTTATATGGTCCTCTTCGTTGAGCATAACCGAGATGCCGAATTTCTTGTCGCCCTCGACTATAACCGCTCCGTTTTGAGTGTTGTTGGCAAGCGCAAGCGAGATGAGATGCCTTTCAATAAGAGCTTTTTTCCGTTCTTTGTCAAGTTTGTTCATAGGCAACAATCTTGCCTCGAACACGCCCTGCGCCGCAGAATACGCGCCGTTTATGAGATTGACGACTCTTTCGTCCGTAACCTTCAAATTGCGAGGAAATTCAAGCCCCACGACGTTGCGCGCAAGCCTTATTCTCGACGATACGACGTTGTTTTTGACAAGCTCGTTTACCGTGCAATCCTTTGCAGATTTGAGAGTGTTCAAACCGCTTTGTTGCAACCTCAATCCGTTTTCGCTTTCAAGTTCGCAAACGCTGTGAACGACGTTTTGCGGCGGACGAGCTTGCAAAAGTTCGGCGTTTACACCTTGCGCCTTGCTTGCCGCGTCGAGCGCGATTTTTCGCATTTGAGAATAACAATTCGCACAACCGAAAAGGAAATTCTTTTCAAAATCCTCAACCGTATATCCGCAATATTTGCACTCTTTGGTGCGTCTTGAAAGCCTATAATCCGCCTCTTCGTGCGGACTTTTGCCGCATTTCAAAGCGTTTTCGTAGCAACTTTGACAATACGCGTATTCGACGGGGTTGTTGTCAACAACCACGCTTTCGAAAAGCGTTGCGCTTTTTTCTCCGCATATGTCGCAAATTCTTCCGTTCACCGTTTTATAATTCTTTTGTTATATTTCTCAAATACTCTTTGAATTCGCAGTCGAGATCCTTGTCTCGCAGAGCGTACTCGACGGTTGCTTCGAGATAACCTTCTTTGTTGCCTATATCGTAGCGTCTTGCGCTAAATTCGTAGGCGCATACGTCTTTTTCTTTGGCAAGGATGCTTATCGAATCCGTCAAATATGCCTCGCCGCGAGTGTACGGCGTGCGCTCGATTGCGTCGAATATCGAAGGGGCAAGCACAAATCTTCCGAGAGATACCAATGCGCTGGGAAGTTCGCTTTGCGGTTTTTCGATTATGCCGTCGATAAGCGTGGTTTTGTCGTCTATTGCCGACTTCGTTATCATCACGCCGCAACGTCTTGCAACCTCTTCGCTCGTGCGCTGACACCCCACTATAGACGCGCCGTTCGTGGCGTAATATGCGTCGATAAGTTGCTTGGTAACGGGCTTTTCACCCTCTTTTACGTACATCACGTCGTCGCCGAAAAGCACGGCGAACGGCTCGCCGTTCACAAAGTCTTTGCAAAGTTTTATTGCGTTTGCGTTGCCGTCCATCGTCTTTTGCGTGACAAAAGACACCTTTGCCCCGATTTCTGCGTTGGCAAGCTCGTACGCTTCCTTTTCGCCTTGCGACAAAAGATGCTCGTTGAGCCGAACGTTAGGCTCGAAAAGGCGTTTTATACTTTCTTTTTGCGGAGATATGACGATCATGATCTCCTCTATGCCGCTCTTCACCGCCTCGTCGACGATGTAGCACAGCGCAGGCGTATCCACGATGGGCAACAATTCTTTGGGCAAAACCTTGGTGACGGGCAGGAATCTCGTTCCGAACCCCGCACAAGGTATTATTGCTTTTCTGACTTGCATAAGCACCCCCTCTTTTCAAGCGTCGAATTTGTCCTAAGCCGTCATATTCCGACGACGGATTTTTCTATGCGACGTTTTCGTCGCATAATCGTTTGTACAATATATTCGTAAGTCGCAACGCGATATTCTCGTTGCGACTTCGATTGCGATTTTCAAAAAGTCATTTCTATGAAATGAAAATCACTTTTCATAGCCGTGCGGATGCGTCGAGTGCCACTTCCATGCGGACGAAACGATGCTTTCGAGGCTGTCGTATCTGGGCTTCCAGCCAAGCTCTCTCTTTATCTTCTCGCTGGATGCGACAAGGGTTGCCGGATCGCCGGGACGACGGCCTTCGATTGTCCTTTCGATATGGCGTCCCGTCACTTTTTCGGTCACGTCGATAACCTCTTTGACGCTGAATCCGTTGCCGTTGCCTAGGTTGTAGTAGGTGGATTTTCCGCCGTGTTTGAGATAGTCGAGAGCACGGATATGAGCGTCGGCAAGGTCGGTGATGTGAATATAGTCCCTCACGCAAGTGCCGTCGGGTGTGGGATAATCGTCGCCGAAAATGCCGATGTGATCTCTCGTGCCGTTTGCCACTTGCAAAATGATGGGGATAAGGTGGGATTCGGGCTTGTGCGCCTCGCCGATTTCACCGCTCTTGTGTGCGCCCGCCGCATTGAAGTAGCGCAAAGCAACGTATTTGAGTCCGTACGCCTTGTCGTAATCTTGCATAAACTGCTCCATCATGAGCTTGGTTTGACCGTACACGCTGGTGGGATGCTGCGGACTTTCCTCGGTGATAAGGCCGTCGCCGCAATCTCCGTAAGTCGCCGCCGAGGACGAGAACACGAGATACTTGACGTTTTCTGCAATCATAGCGTCCAAAAGCGCAAGCGTGCCGGCAACGTTGTTGTGATAATACTTCGCAGGATTGACCATACTTTCTCCGACAAGAGAGTACGCCGCAAAGTGAATGACGGAATCTACACCGTACTTTCTGAACGTTTCGCGCAAAAGCTCGACATCAAAGATGTCGCCTTTGACAAACGGCACGTCCGACGGCACGGATTCGATATGTCCCGTGACAAGATTGTCGTAAACTACGACGTCCATGTTTCTTTCTTTGAGTTCTCTCACGCAATGGGAGCCGATGTAGCCTGCTCCGCCCGTAACCAAAATCATATATCACTCCTCGCACGTCCTCGCACGTCGGGCGCGCTAAATTTTATTCTATGAAATATTATAAACTAGAACCGCTTGTTTTGCAAGGCAAAATTGTGTATAATCAAATTGTGGGAAAAACAATTTTGCATTGCGACCTAAACAATTTCTACGCATCGGTGGAACAAAAGCTGCATCCCGAATACGACGGGATGCCTCTTGCCGTGTGCGGAAATCCCGAAGCAAGACACGGCATAGTGCTTGCAAAAAATCAACTCGCAAAAAAAGCGGGCGTTCAAACGGGCGAAACGTTGTGGTCGGCAAGGCAAAAATGCCCGGATATAATTTTTGTTCCTCCGCATTTCGACGAATACGTCAAACATTCAAAGCAAGTGTTTGAAATCTACACTCGATTCACCGACCGCGTGGAGAGTTTCGGCATAGACGAGTGTTGGCTCGACGTGACGGGCAGCGAAAAACTTTTCGGCGACGGCGTGACCATCGCAAACAAATTGCGCGAGCTCGTCAAAGAAAAAACGGGACTGACCATATCCGTGGGCGTGTCTTTCACCAAAACGCTCGCAAAACTCGGCAGCGACCTAAAAAAGCCCGACGCGACGACCGTGCTTGACAAAGAGCATTATATGGACGTCATCGGCGATATGTCGCCCTCCGAGATGATTATGATAGGCAAACAGACGTCCGAAAAGCTGACAAAGCTCAACGTCCGCACCATACGGCAACTGGCGAATGCCGACCGTGACGCTTTGCGTCACATTTTCGGAGTGGTTGCCGACAATATGATAAACGCCGCGCAAGGCGTCGAAACGGAAGAAGTCAAGCACTACTACGATATTCGCATCCCCAAAAGCGTGTCGAACGGCACGACCACTCCGCGCGATATAAAAAATCTCGACGAAGCCAAAATAGTAATTTACGCTCTTGCGGATATGGTTGCGTTGAGATTGAGAAGCTACAACCTCGTTGCAAACGGCATCGGACTTTCAATCAAAAATCCAGCTTTACAATGGACGTCAAAACAAATTCCGCTTTCACCGGCAAGCGCAAATTCGGGCGCAATCGCAAAATCCGCGATAAGTCTGATTGAAAAAATACACAATTTCAACGATCCCCTTCGCGCAATCACCGTGTCTGCAATCAGGCTGGAAAACAAAGACGGCGTGCAAATCAGCCTTTTCGACGAGCCGAACGACAAAGCCGACAAACTTGAAAAAACAATCGACGATATACGCGCAAAGTACGGCTATCGCTCGGTGCAGCGCGGTATCTTGCTTGAAAACGATCTCACGGGCAACTTGCACGAGGACGACGATTTCAGACCTTTTCATCAAAGCAAAACAACCTGAAACCCAACTCGAACACAATTTGCATAATTTCCATAAAACCACAAGGCACGAACACGATTTACAACACATATCGTGTTTTGTTTTGCTAAAAATCAACGTTTTTAGCCTCATATCGCCATTTTTCGGACATACAATTTTATATCAATGCACTTATCGTGTTGTATAATTGCATAACACATTTCGTGCTTTTAGGCATTTTTGTCGAAAAAAGGAGCAAGTTTTCGTTTCCGTTTTACAATCGCGTCAAATTACCTTATAATTGATATCAAGTGATAATTGGGATTGTAAGAAGACACTGGCACAAGCCTATGGAGCATCCGCTCCTCACGCACGTACAGGCGTGCAAAAACAATATTTATGACACCGGTTCAAATCGCAACGGCAGTTTTATCTCTCATTGCAGGCATTGGTATATTCCTTATCGCTTGCACGATGATGAGCTCGAATCTGGAATCCGTAAGCTCCAACAAACTCAAACAACTTTTTGCGCGTACATCAAAGAGTAAGCTCGTCGGCGTCGGCATAGGTACGGTTGCAACGGCGGCGATACAGTCGTCGGGCGCAACGACCGTTATGGTCATAGGTTTCGTCAACGCCGGCATTATGTCGCTGATGCAAGCGGCAACCGTCATTTACGGCGCAAACATCGGTACGACGATTACCGGTCAAATCACCGCCCTCGGCATGTTTGAAAACTCCATCTCAACGGGGGTGGTATTTGCCACTTTTGCAGGCATCGGCGCATTTACGATGGCTTTTGCAAAGAAAGATCTTGTCAAAAAAATCGGCGGTATCCTTGCAGGCTTCGGTATGCTGTTCGTCGGTCTTGACATGATGAGTGCGTCAATGGATACGTTCGCATCCCTCGACACCGTCAAAAACTTTCTTGCATCCATAAGCAATCCGCTTCTTCTCGTCCTCATCGGCACGGTTTTGACCGCAATCATTCAAAGCTCGTCCGTCATGACGTCAATAGCCATCACGATGGTCTTTACGGGGCTTATTAACCTCGATCAAGGCATTTATCTCACTATGGGCTCGAACATCGGTTCGTGTGTTGTTGCAATCATCGCAGGTTTGACTTCCAGCACAAACGCAAAACGCACCGCTCTCCTTCACCTTCTTTTCAACGTTTCGGGCGTTGTGATTTTTATGCTCGTAGCAATGATGATGCGCGAAATCTCAAAGGCGGTAAACCCCACAAAGATTATAACTTTCGGCTACCTTTTCGGAAAAATGTTCCCCGGCGTTCCGCAAACTCAACTTGCAATGTTCCACACGATATTCAACGTCATTACGGTTATCATAATGTTACCGCTCACCAATTTGTCGGTTAAGCTTGTATGTAAAATCATTCCCGACAAAAAGAAGAAAGACGAACAACCGGCAGAACATTTTTACTACATCGACGAGCATATGCTCTCAACTCCGCCTATCGCAGTGCAACAAACCAAAAACGAAATCGTCAATATGGCGGAAATCGCATTGCACAACTACAACCTCGCTTGCGACGTGATTTGCACTCTCGACTATTCTAAAATCGAAAAATTCCGTCAGAACGAAAACGAGCTGAACTTCCTCAACAAAGAAATCGCAAGATTCGTCGTCAAACTTTCAAAGCTCGAAATGAACGACGCCGACCACAACTATCTTGCAACCACGTTCCACACGATCACCGATCTCGAACGCGTCGGCGACTATGCGGAAAACATCATCGAATACGCCGACAAACTCAAAGAATCCGACCAAAAGTTTTCGGACGTCGCAATCTCGGAAGTGCGCAACTTGCAAAGTCGCATAAACGATTTGTTTCAAAAGGTCATGAAAGCATACGTAAACAGCGACGCGGCTTCGCTTGACGAGGCAAACGTAATCGAAGACGAAATCGACGACATCACCGAAGCAATGGGCGCAAACCATATAGAAAGATTGCGCGCGGGCGATTGTACTCCCGACGTCGGAGCACAGTATCTCTCGCTTGCGTCCAACTCCGAGCGTGTTGCGGACCACTTCATAAACGTCGGCAAATCCATAAACGGCACAACCAAGAAAAAGGACTAATTTATGAAACTTGCAATCGCAACCAACAATCAGCATAAACTCACCGAAATCAAAGCTATCCTCGGCAACTCGTTCGAGGAGCTTTTGTCGTTGAAAGACCTCGGCATCGACGTTGACGTCGAAGAAACGGGCACTACGCTCGAAGAAAACTCTCTTCTTAAAGCACGCACGATTTGCGAGCTTTGCAACATGCCCACGCTTGCAGACGATACAGGGCTTATGGTTGACTCGCTTGACGGTGCGCCCGGCGTTTATTCCGCGCGTTACGCAGGCGAAGCTCACAACGACAAAGCCAACCGACAACTGCTTCTAAAAAACCTCGAAGGCGTGCAAAATCGTCGCGCCCATTTTGCGACGGTTATAACAATTTGTTATCCGAACGGCGACTTTATCACCGCAAAAGGACGTGTCGAAGGCTCGATTTTGCGCGAAGAACGGGGTACGGAAGGCTTCGGATACGACTCTTTGTTTTTCAGCGACGAGCTTCAAAAAACCTTTGCGGAAGCGTCCGCAGCCGAAAAGAATTCAGTAAGCCACCGAGGCAGAGCTTTGCATGCAATGCTTGAAAAACTCAACTCCGAAAACTAACGTTATGAACACTATCGTAGCATTTTCGGACAGCCATAATTACCATCTTCCGGATCGTCTTGTCGAAGTCGCAAACGAAAGTAAATTCGTGTTCTTTTTGGGCGACGGCATAAGTGCGCTCGGCGACCTTTTGTGCCATAAAGGCTTTCACGGAGTAAAAGGAAATTGCGACAATTTCACTTTTCAGGACGAGGAAGTCATCGAAATAGACAAGGTGAAAATTCTCATCACGCACGGAGACAAATACCACGTCAAACGTGGATTGTTGGAACTGTATTTGCGCGCAACAGAACTCGGTTGCAGCCTCGTTTTCTACGGACATACGCACTTTGCGCAAATCGACGAACGCGACGGAGTTACCCTCGTATGTCCCGGAGCAGTCTGCTCTTCGTCATGCGGCACGCCCTCATACGCCTACGCAGTCGTGCACGACGGAAAATTTACCGTCAAAATCGTAAATCTAGCCCAAATTTGTTGACATCAAACCTTTGATGTGATAATATTGTCAAGCATTGAATCGTAGATTGCTCTTTCACAGCGTAATTTGAGTCCGTGCGGGTGTAGTTCAATGGTAGAATGTCAGCCTTCCAAGCTGATTGCGTGGGTCCGATTCCCATCACCCGCTCCACAACTCAAAGAGCGTTTAAAAAGCGTCTTGACGATGCAATGAGCCTGTAGCTCAGCAGGATAGAGCAACGGCCTTCTAAGCCGTGTGTCGGGAGTTCGAATCTCTTCAGGCTCGCCATTATGGTGGATATAGCGCAGTTGGTTAGCGTGCCAGGTTGTGGCCCTGGAGGTCGTGGGTTCGAATCCCACTATTCACCCCACTTTGATACAAAGCTCCGAACGGAGTTGTATGAGTTCGAATTCATCACAAAATCGTATGGATTCGAACGGGCAGAAAATCAAACAATCCGGTGAATTGTTTGGCTGCCCCGGCGTGATAGTGCAGACCTTCGCAAAGTCGTACGGAATCGCATAAAAATGTGCGCCTGTGTAGCGCGAGTCGCTCGGCACAGGTCAAACGGCGCGAATCCCACTATTCACCCCACTTTTGTTACGTCACTCTGAAAAGAGTCGATATAGTTTGATTCCGAAGATTACTTCATAGGATTCGAACGGGCAAATGTAAAAAAGTTTTACATTTGCCGAAAAAGTGCAGTATATTTGTTGCAAAAACTTTGTTTTGGTGATAATATAGACTGCGTTGTAGGGGTATCGCCAAGCGGTAAGGCACCAGATTTTGATTCTGGCATTCGTTGGTTCAAATCCAGCTACCCCTGCCAATGACTCACTAGCTCAGCCGGTAGAGCACCGCACTTTTAATGCGATGGTCCGGAGTTCGAATCTCCGGTGGGTCACCAAATTACAATAATACGAACTCAGATAACGGGTTCGTATTATTTTTTCTTCGAGAATTTTTTGCTACTAAACTATGCCTATAAATTCAAAGAATTTATAAAAAACTCATATTGCTGATTTTGTGCAATTAAAACACCGCACTATTTATCTATACATCTGCTTACGCACAAATCTTGTGCGCAACCTTTTTTATACTCCTTGAAGCGCCATATTCCGTTAGCGATTCAATTAGATTATAAAAAAATAACCGCTCCAAGTTTCATTGCCTTTCGGCACGGCGTTTTAGCACCGACAAAAGCCCCTGTCAACGGCATAAAAATCTTGTTTTAGCACTCTCAAAAATTATCTCAAATTTAATGTGCATTTTATGTGATTTTTAGTCGTTTGCCTGTTAGACGTGCCGTAGTCTTGATACAAGTAGATGGATTTTCACACAACATTTTTATGCGGTTCGTTGACATAGGCATCTTGTGATTTGAATTAATGTGTTTTTGAATTTTCTCGGTGCTGCGCCGTCTTGTTGCCGAAAGGCAATGTAAAACTCAGAGCAATTAGGCAAGATATCATACATTTTGGTTGCGCACATAATTTGGGCGCAACCACTTTTTTACTATTGTGTTGTTTTCATTTTTGCATCGCCATAAAATTATTGCTAAGCAACAATATCTGTTGCTTAGCTATTCTTTTACTTATTTAAATGCTTTTAGATACTTTGAATTAATTGACATATAATCTTTATTCTTTAATCCATATATTCTATCTATGATTTACTTTGCTAATCTCTTTTATGTTTTTAAAATCATCTTCGTATATTAACGAACTCAACTCGCAAAATGACTGCTTACCCACGCCTATCATACCGTATGTGTGTTGTTTTTCGCCCATACCAATCCATACTATTGAAAGATTATCTCCTAATAACTCTCGTAAATATTTCTCTTTAATATATAATCCATCCACATTGCTATCTTCAATCAATCTAAAATCAGCGCACACTATTTCTCCATCCCGTTCCCAAATGCCATCTAGCGTTTGAGTCAACTTCAACGCATTAACTATGCGTCCATTTGGCATAGAAATATTAATGACATCGTCTTTTGAATAGTCATACTCTTCTTCCCATAAATATAAATGATAGCACGGCAAAATAGTGCCTATTCTTTCCATTACGGATTCATCTACTTCCACTTCCTCCGTTATCACTTCAAATTTTAAATCATCCATATTCTCAAAGTCTAAATCGATATTCGTATAATCGCTATTATTTTTTCCAATATATTTCACTCCAGGCATCGACTTTAAAACTTTCTTCTTACCCACTTCAATCTTAGCTTCTATGAAGTTGTTTTCCCCATACTCATCGGCATATGCAGGTGACCAAACGTACTCTCTAGCAAAAACGTTATACCTACTATCAACTTCAGCCGGGATAAACCATCTACCATAAAAACTTCTATTTTTAATACTACTAACAAAATTTTCGCGTTCAGACTTATTTATCAAGCAAGCGGTTGAGGTCTGCCAAACAGACTGCCTTGCTTTATCAAAATCTTTCCCTGATGCATCAGACGTCGTAAAAAATAAAGCATACCAGACCTCTCCGTGGTTATCAACCACTCGAACTTGATCTATGAGGTTGCTTGCGTCATCAATCATTGTCCAATCATCATTCGACAATTGCCAATTGTTGTACTCTTTCCTATTGATTTTAACCCCCAAGCCTTTATACGGATGATTATCATTAGAAATAGTTAGAGTTGGATCGAAATCTCTTATATATGGCGACCAAGTACCTTTATAAGTCTTGCGTACATTATAATACTCATCATTTAACTCGCATGAATCTGACACTAGTGCCAACACGTGGTACATAGCTATCCATTCGTATTTTTTGCCAATACGTTCAATATAGCAGTTGTTTCGTCCTCTACCATAGCCTATATGCTTGTCATATTCTGAAAATAAGTCGTTGTCATATCCCAATTCATTTACAATATAACTATATGCATATTTAAAAGCACGTTCAATATTCACATCTTTAAAACCGTTTAAAGCAGATTGAAAAACGTAACGTCCGAAATCGCCATATACATAAGAAAAACCTGTAATCTGATGATCTGGCATCATGGAATACTTTATTGCTGATGTTCCAAGCCAATTGTCGTCACGCCTAGGGTACTTCTTGTCTAACTCTTCGGAATCTACTGATGGTATTTCAAAACTTTTATATGGCGGACGACAGCTCTCTATTTCAAAATCAAGTTTAACCTGTTTCGTATTACAAAACTCTATAATGTTTAAAGCATAATCACGCAGCATTATATCGGGGAAAACTATCTCTTGATTAAAAACTAATTCATATATTTCTCTACATAATAATGACAGTTCGTCAACATTTAACATTCTTTCATCGGTTTGCAAAAGAGCACCATAAGCACATCCGTATAATCTTGAAATAATGTATGGATCATTTACTTCTGAAAAAATACTTAATAATTTGCATATTGCCAATATGTCGTTTTTTATTAAACGTATCAGGGCACGAGACCCCTTATCCCTTAACTCTCGATTAGACGAAGACAAAAACCATGTTAATAACTGACCATACAACAACCGTTCATTATGCGTTACATGTCCCATATTAGCATTCAAAAAGTATTGGACAGTATTGAAAACTCTCTCACCTTGAGTGTATTTATCGCTTATATAAATAGTCCAAGTATAATCTCGATCTTTGAGTGGCATTTTCATCAAGAATTTAGTCGTTTCATTAATATTCAAAGAACAATTTCTGCCTGCCAGTCCTATTAATATATCTAAATGTTTTATTTTCGAATCAACTGACTGTATGTAAGGAGCTACCACATTATAGAAATTATCTGCATCAATATCCTTATCCGCTCTATATTGATAGGCATCTAAATACTCTGTTACGATACGATTACGCAAATACAAACTGAATTCATTTGTGTCGGGTAAAACTCTCAAACAATCAATTATCTCTTTATTATATTTTTCATAAGCCAATACCGATAGCGCTACAAACTGTCCCTCAACATAACTTCTAACAAAAAAGCCATTTTCATTTGTTACTAATAAGTTTTGTTGAATCCAAACACATAATTCATCATAATTATTTGTATTGTCCAAAATGTGCTTAGCCACTATATAATCTGCAAAACGCTCATAATTGATATATATGTACTCCTCGTTGTCATAATTATATTGCACTAAAACTTTGGCTTTCAAAAAAGAGTCAATAAATTTGTCGCATTCGGGAATACTATTACACACGCTATATAGCGAGATTAACGGCATACGATTCGTATTGTTATCAAATAAATATTTGCCAATTTTCTCCATAATCTTTCTAGCAAACGGAATACCGTTTGTAATACAATACAAATCTCTTACCTTATTTTCTTCTTTTTCCATGTAAGCATTATATAGAGCAAATATTCCGCGGCTCCCTATGCCAATGCCTTCACTATATGCCTCACAATACGTTTGTAAAAATAAAGGATTCTCAAATTCTAATTCAAAGAAAGCGGCTGTAGTTATAGGGATTTTATAATAATTAAAAAACAAAGGAACTGCTTCTAATAAATTATTCCTAAATCCAGTCACCTCTACTAAAGATATCGTATGTTGTTCAATTGCTTCTTGAATTCTATGTGTAAAGAAGTACTCTTTGTAAGTCGTTCTAATCGAGCATACCAAGCGTACAAATTTTAGACCTGTCACTTCTTCAATAATATCATTTATATACCGCTTCCAAATTCCATATTTTTCACACTCATTGACAGCATCTATCATTATAACCGTAATACCACCGTCCAACTCGCCTTTCGCTTCACACGCCAAAAGAAAATCATGGAAATTTGAATCTAAATCCAGTATCTGCATAATCTGTTCTTGAGGCGTTTTTTCACAAATAAATTTTTGACCTAGCAATAGCACCGACCTATATTTATTTGAAATCCCGTGAACCTCCGCTTCATAACCTAGCAAATGCGATTTACCATTTCCAGCATTACCCTCAACAATTAAAACATTATTATTGATATATCTAAAATGCTCGTCGTTTGCTAAATCAAATTTTCGAATAATTGCAAGTAGTCTTTTTAGTTGATTTAATTCATTATAAACTTTTCTTCGCTCATCAGTACTATCTATTTGAACAAGCCTATTTTCTAATTTTCCTATCGCTTGATTAATTTCATTTTCAACCGATGTGAATTGCTCATACCATGACAAAATTTCCCCATAATCATGCCTGTCCGGAATAACCAAACTGTCTATAATTTTCTCTAATCTTTCCTTAAACAATACCTGTTCATTTAATTTAAGCTCTTTCTTTGCATCGCCTATTAGAGCTTGCAAATATTGAAGAATCTGTTCATTTCTATATAGAATATCAAAATGTTTTTGGGATTTGAACTCATTAACATGAAGGCCGGGCGTGTACCTTGGTTCTAATTCCTTTAATGAACGATCCAATTTTTCTTTGAACCATTCGTCGCTAAGATTCAATTTGTTGAAAAACAGACATTTTATGGGCGCATATTCACTAATAGTGTTTATCGTATCTAAAATGCTATTGTTGCAACAAGATTCAATTTCTATATTATTATCAGAAAGTAGCGAAACCGTATTTTTATAACCCTTCGCATCTATAGAAACATCTTTATTGCAAAATAAAACAACTTTGTCAATCTTACCACCATAATACTTCACCACCTTTTGGGCAGAATCAAAAATATCAGTATAATCGACATTGTTAGAAAAATATTTTGCTTGAAACCCAACTCTTTTACCATCAATTAATATGGGCTCTGTTTCAATCCCCGGGTTATTGGCTTTTTGATTAAGAATAACAGTTGCATCCTTGACATAATGATATTTAAAGAAGATTCGACATAAATGTTCAAAATCAACTGTATTATTCTCGCATGTATTCTCAAAATCTTGCCAAGTCAATAACATCTTTTTATTCTCCAAAAGTAAAATTACGATTTGTAAACTTTAAATAGCCTTTTTTAATATTCTATCTAATTCTATCTAATTTGTAAAGGTATTCAAGTTACTAATTCTTAAAGATGACTTTTCTTTTTACTTTACTTCATAGCCGTTTGTGGATATATCCCTTATAATTATTTTAGATAGAATCGTTATTGTAATAGATTTGAAGCAATCGACTATTGAAAGAATACTATTTACGAAGATTTATTTCGCTATATTAGCAAACGAAATAAAAACGTGAACCGGTGTTATAAAAGCATACAAATATCCTCTGTTTAGAGGACTTTTGGAAATTTAATATGTATAGTTATTATCGTCATTTTGGAGCGATTGCGAAACGTTTTCGTCCTCAAATTTTCTTTCCCTTTAAAGATAACATAACTAAGCGAATAACAATTCTCAAAAGTATTAGCACCAATTGCTGTAACCTCATTAGGTATTGATATCGATTTTAAACTTCCACAATTATAAAATGCTCCATTTCCAATTTCATTCAATACGCTATTGTCCGCAAAAACAAGCTTTGTCATGTATGAGCAGTTTTGAAATGCGTTATCGCTAGTTAGTTTTTCCTAATAATTGATATTCTGTTTCTACAATTCATTTTTGAGAATTGTAGAAACATGAGAATATAAAAATTATAAGTTTTGTATTTCTCGTATCATAAGAACTGATTGTAAATTCGAACGTACGGCAACTTGTTTTCATATACCTCAATTTTTGTATCACTATCTTGAGGAATGTCGGTAGCAATGATTTTTGCTCCCTTAAGTGTAGCGACGTTATATGTACCGTAATAGTAAATTTTTCAAGCAGCACAGTTGCATTGAAATCCTACAATGCTAAAAAGCGCAATGGCTTTAAACCGACCGGTAATTTTCAAGTATTTAAAAAGCGCGGTTCCAGTATTTATTTTGGAACTCAGCAAGCGTATAACGATGCTACATAACGATAAGCGTCTCGCTATTTGCGAGGCGCTTACCTTGTGTTAAAATTTTATCTTGAATACGGAAAGTATTTTTATCAGCATTTATAAAAAAATATTAAAAAAGGCGTCCCGGGACGCCTTCGGAAGCAGGTCTTAGCTACTTCCATCAATATATTGTATTACAAGTATATTCTGAATTTAAAGAAACTATACTCAGCTAATACGAAGTATTTGTTCTCCATTCTTATATACTGCAATATATCCATCTTCTGAAATTTTTATAGCGATACAGTGATTTTTTTCTACATTTGTAATTCCTTTTAAAGCAGCGGTTCTTGCTCCACTACTTGACTCACTGACTCCATTAAGGATTGCTCCAACTGCTAAGATTCGACCTTCGGTATTAATTATTGTAGCACCATCAATACCTAAATACTCCGTCCGTTCTGTTTCATTAATTTCTTTAAAATTTCTTTCATTAATTAATTTTTTTAAAACAATATGCCTTTCCATTTTTACAGCATCTATTTCTTTCATGTTTTTTCTAAAGCGATGATTAAGCAAATCGTATTTATCGACATATTTCTTTAAATTATTCTTTTCAAGATCATCATCCACTATAACTATACCACCACCAACATGCGAGAACGAAACGTTAATACAACATAAAAAGATTTGTCGAATTAATTGCAGATCCATTTTCTTAGAAAAAGAATACATGATCTCACAAAAAGAATTCCAATTAAACGACGTCCATTCCCCACTTCTTTTTGCGAATGCTATTTCTCTATTATTAATGAATAATAAATCCTTATTATCCGATAAAACTATTCCTACTTTATTACCACCACAATACTTCGATAAAGGAACTAGATTGTGTGGAACAAAATCTACTCTTTTGCTACTTTTAACATAGCTACTTAGATCCAATTCGCTAAAATTAACCATCTTATAGCCGTTCAAAGAAAACTCAACAGCTACATCTTTATCTGAAATCACAGCACTAGCCGGATTTTTTAAGAAATTGGTATACTCACTAACTGCATTTAATACATCTTCATTTTGATTTATAATAAATATTAAAGATACATCTTTCCCTTCATACTTTTTATTAGACCAACGATTTATCTCGTTTATTAAGCCACAAATAGCTTGAATATTTTTAGTACCTTGAAATAAATTATTACAAACTACAGATTGATATACATCTTGAAACACCTGCTCAAATTCAGTACATTCTATCATCCCCAGCTTCAATCCACTGTATAATCTTCGCATTTTTTTATAGATGGGAAAAATTTCTCTAATTGAAATACTCGTCACTTCCTTTGACAACTTGCATGCCACACACCGAAAATTATCTTCGACGTCTCTATCTACTAAAAATAGTATTTCTTCATTATTAAAAGCCATATCTATTAGCTCGTTCTTGTCACCACCCATCGATGCGGGTGAAATAGAGCGAATCTCTATTTCATCGGAAATCGGAAGGCGAGGTACAATATATTTCTTAAATGCTTCAATAAAATAATCAAATTTTTCCATAGTATTACTTTCACTTAATTTTATTTATTTGAGTATATACTATTTATAATATAAAAAACAATAAATTATAATGTAAAAACAATAAAAAAATGGGATATGTCTCTTAAACATTCCCATTTTTGTAGTTAAAGATGAAGCTCTTAACTACATCCTCTTGCGACAATACTAACACATAAAAACAAAATTGTCAAATTTTTTTGCTAAATTGCTTTAGGTGATTTGTCAAACCAAGTGCAACACTTTGTTTAATTCTTGTTCAAACAAATCTGTTGGTGTTTGGTAGTTTAGTATCTTTTTAGGTCTGGCGTTAATTAACGCCAGATTCTTTTTTAGCGTCTTTTCACTAACTCTTGAGAGCTTTCTTCCCTTAGGGTAGAATTCTCTCAAGAGTCCGTTGCTGTTTTCGTTTGTGCCTTTTTGCCACGCACAATACGGATCTGCAAAATACATCTCGCAGTTTAGTCTTTCCTCTATGTTTCGCCAGTTCGCAAATTCGCTGCCCCTGTCACAAGTTATGCTTTTCACCATTTCGTTTGGCAAATGAGATAATGCCTTAACTATTGCATTTTCCATTGTATCTGCTTTTCTATTCGGCATCCATACGGCTATGTAATATCTCGTTTTACGTTCTGCAAGCATTGCAAAACAGGCTTTACTTTTGCCTATCCCGCTTACCACCGTATCTACTTCCCAGTGCCCGACTTCTTTGCGCCTATATACGGACTTATCTCTTTTCCTAATACTCTTTCCGGTTGTAAATTTTCCACCGTTTCCGAGCCTTTTTCGTGTTTTGCCTTTCTTTCTTAACACTTTTACGTTTCCGTGTAAGAGGTATCCCTCATATAGCCAACGATATATTGTTTTGAACGAAGGAACGTCTAATTCGCAAGGAGTATTTGCAATTTGTTCAGGAGACCAAGTTAGCAGAAGTTTATCTTCTATGTAGTTAACGAGTTCCTCGTTCCCAAACATACCGCGATGACAGAATCTTCTTCGATACTTGTACTTTTTCTGTGCGGTATGCGGATAATATGTAGGCACGTCATACATATGAGTGAAGTTGCGGTTCAACTCTCTGGATACAGTACTGACATTTCTACCGATAAGTTTTGCAATCTCGCGAAAACTTTTGCCGGATTTATAATATTCTCGTATACAACAGCGTTCTTCTATGCTAAGATGAGAGTAGTTCATACGGATTCTCCTTGGGATATATTTTTTGTGGTAAACTAATTATACCAAAGATTCGTATGAACTGTTTTTTTGTTTAGGTGTTCACTTGAAAGTATAATTCACCTTTATAATAAAAAGTCTGTAGTTCCAATCTCACTACCGACTTTACACTATTATTTGAAGGCTTTTTTGTCTTATTTTTAATGTTTTTCGCACATCTCTTTCCCCTTTGATTGCAATGTCGTCAGTTCAAGTCCTGTTTTTATGGAAAAGTGCCGAAATGCAGCTGTTAAATTCAAAGATTTCGCTCGACTTCAAAAACACAATATATAGACAACAAAAAGCACAAGACTACTATATCTTGTGCTTTTTCTGTTTTGTAGCTTTTTCGTACTACAAAGATGGTGGGAGTGAGACTTACATAAAAGATAAACCGAGACTTCGGTTTATATATAACACGACTAAAAAATAATGAAATGATTTGCGGCCTTTTGCCGAAATGATTTGTGATAAAAATTTAGTAGGCGCATTATCACGTTATCGTATAGATATTATTCTCGTAGTCCTTTTTTTGCAACTTCATATAAAAAAATCACTTGCAACAGATTCAAATACACCATACAGGGATAACCAAAGTATTTTTGTCAAGTGCAGAGATATTTTCTTTCATACATATAATTGCACCCTGTCTAACCTTAACGTTTGATTTTTTCAGAATGTCGAAATTCTTTATCATCGACGGCGTAGGATTACTCGACTTTTTAATTTCAATCAGATGCAATTCTCCATTGGATTCGAGAATTAAATCTATTTCTCTTTGTTCTTTATCCCTGTAATAGTACATAAACGGTTCTTTGCCTACATTCAAATATGATTTTCTGATTTCATTAACTATATAGTTTTCTAAAATAGCACCATTAATTGCACTGTTTTGCAGAATTTCGGCATTTGAATATCTTGTAAGATAACATACAAGCCCCGTGTCAAAAAAGTATACTTTAGGCGTTTTTACCACCCTTTTTAAGAGATTGTTGGAATACGGATGCAAAAAATACACAACTTCGGATTTTTCAAGTAACCCTAACCATCTCTTCGCCGTATCGTCGCTTATATCGACGTCAAGGGCAACCGAGTGGATATTCAATTCTTGCCCGATTCTGCAAGCAACGGCACGTATGAAATCCACAAACTTCACATCGTCTTTTACAACCGTTTCTTCTTTTACGTCTCGCGATATATACGTTTGCAGATAACTCGAATAATAAATATCTCTGTTTGTAAATTTCCCGCTTGCTAAGCCCGGCAATCCTCCGTCCCAAATTCTTTGAAAAATACTCTCAAGGTCTGCGGACTTATATTGCTCCGCTCTTGCCTGAATGTTGTCGAGTTGAATATCAAACGGAACGAGAGAACCATCACCATACAATTCGTGTTGAGATAAAGACGTCAAATTGAGTATAGCGATTCTTCCCGCTAGACTTTCTTTTGCAAGCGACATCAACCTGTAACTTTGAGAGCCCGTAAGCCAATAACTACCGGGAGCAGCCCCGTTGTCGATTGCAATTTTAATATACGAAAACAGTTCGGGTGCGTACTGCACTTCATCAATCAATACGGGAGCCTTGTGCAATTTAAGAAACATTTCCGGATCCGTTCTTGCAAGGTTTCTTTCTTGTAAATCGTCAAGCGTAACCCTATTTCTTTTCTCGTCTATGTGTTCAAGCATCGTGCTTTTCCCGACTTGTCGCGGTCCGGTGATCAAAATACAAGAATACTCTTTTGCCAGTTCGGCAATAAGATTTTCCATATCTCTTTTAATATAATTCATATGCACCTCTGTTTTGACCAAAATTCGATACTATCGTATTTTAGCCGAGAATCGATATAAAAGTCAAGTCTTTTAAGTGCAAAACCATCCTTGTATTCTGTCGAAAAAAAGATTTAAACATGTAATTTTGTATATCACATACACAATTTCTCTTTCTATTTGCCCTTCGTGGTGGTTATCGTCGCATAAGTCAGCAAATATATCAACGACACGGAAAAATAGCGGCGACATTTATGCGCGCACATCATATTGAGTTAAACCTACCGAAATTCAACTCTTTTTTATTATCATACTAGTTTTCGTTCAAATGGCTTTAGCCGTTAACATATTCAACCGCAACTATATTTGCATTTAAAACGTTTCGGCCTATCCTAAATAAGTGGTGAATTGCAAAAAACGACTATGCTTTTTTTTTCAAGCCGTTCAAAAATGCTTGTATCAATTAAACAAATCGAATTATTATTTTCTTCATTTTCGCCCATTTTGTTGCCACGGTCAATGTACCCAATTACTTCATTATTAGCGTTAAAAACAGGTCCGCCACTTGCACCATATGAAAGCCTTGCATTCACATCGTATAGCCATTGTTCGCATGATTTACGCTTTGTTGTTATCTTAACATCCCTTAAAACAGTTGCAGTACTAGTTTCACTATAATCAGGATAGCCTACAGCGGTGCAGCTTTCCTTCGTTAAACTATAATAAGAATGATATTGAGAAGCCAATTCAAAGCCGCATTCTTTATGTTTGTAAGTGTTTAAAATGAGTAAGTCTTGGTTAAAGTCAGAGTATTTAAAGCTTACTATTTCAAATGTGTCGGGGTAATCGGGATGGAAAACCTTTACATTGTTTTCGACTATTTCTGCTAATTTATCGTCTGAAAGCGGTTTTGCTATGCTGCAAATGTTATGTAAACAAGTAACAAGGCCTAGACCTTTTACAAGAAATGCGGTTCCTTGCGACTTTGGTTCTTTGCCGATTTGTTCGATGATGAATATATAATTCTTAATTTTTGTTTCAAAAGAATCAGGAATAGGGAAAACGACCTCTCCATTTAGTTCGTTAAATTGAGTTGCAATTCTACGATATCTTAGATCATCAACTGATAAAACCATTTTCAGATACTCAATGTTACCTTTTAAACAATTCATAAATCGCTCGGTATCTGGAGTACCATCTTTCTTTATAAAATTATTTTTAGTTGCCCCAGCATCTTCTCCATAATTATATGTATAATGCATAATAGCACGAATGTGTTTGTATTTTTTCCTTGGGATATTTACTTTTTCATTTACAATAAGTCCTGTTACCATTTGCCTATTAAAAAAGAACTGACATCTGGTTTTTTCTTCATTAATCACGAACTTATTGTTTGAAAAAACAAGTCTTAATTCATCTCCAAGGATAACTTTTCCATCGTCCAATTTTTTTGCGATTTGAGGTGGCAAAATGCGCGCTTTTGTCGAAAAAGTGATATCATCACAATACCTAGTACATAGAACCTTATGTTTGCTTGCGAGCATTATTAGGTCATTGTCCAGTTTTCTACAAATTAAATTTGATATCACAGGTGAAGTGGGCGCGCCCTGTGGAAGATGATTCTTATAACAAACTAACTGGGCTAGACTTGTTGCAATAGTCTTGTTAAATAAAAACGGCATTGATTTAAAAAGCCCAATTACTCTCCCAATATGTATTGAACCAAAAAAATCTTTTATATCAATGTTGAGCATACATCTCTTGTTTGTATGAATTTCAGCATTAGTTATAATACTACGTTGTTTTATAAATCCATGAGCAGTTTTCTTTGGAACATAAAACTCATTTAAGACTTTTGATAGTACAGTTTGAATGTGTTTTAATTGTTTGTTTGGAGCAGATATTAAACGTAAACAACCATTCTTTTTTGAAATGTTAAATGTTATATATGCATTACTAGGAGTTGAGTATTGACAATAAAATAATAAAGTGCCTATTTTAATTCCTAAGAAATCTGCCAATTGTTGATTTGTTTTGATTTGCAAGAAGCTGTCGGAAAAATCGCTCATAGTAACCCAAATTAAAATTATTGGTCTAACAAATTCTTACTTTTGCATCTGTATATAGATTTATAAACAAGTGGATTAGCAACAATATTAAGTACTAACCATTAAACACCCATTGCGAAACACAATGAAGATAAATTTGTTAGACCACAACTATTATAACATACATACATAAAAAATCAAGAAATAATGAATGAACTCTCGTTTATTGTTTTTTATATTACTAACTGCAGCACATTCCGTTGAGTGTTTCATTTTAATTGGAGTTTTTAGGTTTCAACTTGAAAGTCAAGCAGAATGGATAGCTCTCCTTATAGAAAAAGTGATGCTTTTATCCCGCTCCGAGTGTGTATTTGGCTTTCGGCGAAGCGGTTTAGCACAGAGAAAAGCCTATATCAACGGCAAAATTATTGCTTGTTCGATATGGGCTGTTTTATTGTAAAGCGCAATAATTTACGCTGGTCGTTGACATAGGCATCTTGTGATTTGCAGTGATATGTTTTTGAGTTTTCTCGGTGCTGCGCCGACTTGTTGCCGAAAGGCAAATAAAACTCGGAGCGTATCGAAAATGAAAAAACATATTGAAAATTATGACGTTTTCAAAGAAACAATCTCTCAAGACAACGTTCTTGCGATGGCAGAACAACTGGCTATGTACGAAACACGCTTTCTTTTAGGATATATGGGGAGCAGAATGCAAAATATGTATGCCGACCTATGCGTTGATATAAAGCGTAAAAACGATATTAACCACACATTCAGCGACAGTTATGATTTAGTGCAAGAATGCGCACTATTCCTTTGTAATCATTATGGGAAGCGATTAAACGACGTTTTGACACACGATAAAAAGGGTAAAGCAATAACAGTCAAGATTGCGTGCATAAGAACGATGTCTAAACTTATAACTCGAAAAACAAGCGATTATTATCGCTCCGTAAGTCTTGATGTCTTAACGCCCGCCAGCGAGCCGTCTTGTGAGATTGAAGAAGATGTTGTCAAAGACTATACCGTCTATGATTCAATCGTTGGCAGCCTTAATTTGACGGATAATATGCGAATTGCGCTCGAATGTAGGCAAAACGGGTTGAGTTATCCCGAAATTGCCGCCATACTCGAACGAGCGCAATCCACCGTGTTTGAATACTTCATAAAAATGCGACAAAGATATAACGCTATTTATGGATAACACTTGCAAAATTCAACCATTCATATTTGAAAATGAATTCGCAAAACAAAAACCTAAATCCGTTATCGATTCAGTATTGTATATTCAAACGTCGTAAACTGTGTCGCAGAATATAAGCGTTCTTCAATATTATGTTGTGCCAAATCATCAATAAACTCATATGTGGGGTGTCCATAGTTATTGCCAAAGCCATATGATACGACATAATTTTCAAAACAATATTTTCTATTGCTGAGAAGATTTTCCACCGTCTTACTCCACTCTTCTTTTGCCCCATGATGCGGGATTTGCATAACCTTTGTCGAAATCTCGTCGTTGTCGGAGTATTTTTCCAATTGGGTATTAGACTCTTGCAAAACGGCACCATCGCCAGTCAACAGCGTTGCGGGCGCATGACATTTTACGGGTTTGATGTCAAGACAGCAACCATTATTTGTTTCCAACACGCAATCGGATTGTTCGACTTCAAACAACGAATCCTTGCTCGACGGATAATGTAATACACACAAAGAACTTCCGTTTTGTGTTAAATCAATTTTCTTTGGCACAGAAAAACCATCTTTAATCAACTGATTTCTTAAAGTCTTATTGATATGTAACAGTTGATTAAGTTGCTTTTTTATACTTTTTGGCTTTTTGGAAAAATCGAAATATTCCTCAATTGTTTTCCCTTGCAAATTGTGCTTAATGACGCAATTAACCATGTCCGCATAGTTTCTATCTTGACTATTTGAAAGAACGAACTTCCAATCAAACGACCTTTGAGGAGAAAAATATGACAACCCGTTTGAATCAACGCCATAAGAATTTCCCCAATCGCTATTTGTCTCCAACGAAATTTTTTCAAGTGTCTCGTTTCGCTCAAAACCGTAAAAGACCAATCTTATGTTTTTCCATTGTGTAGCGATATACTCAAAATTTTCAGCTGACGATGCTTGCGAAAGCAAATTAACTAAAATATAGTCAGTATCGGGAAAATATGGAACAATGACCTTCTTGACATGATACACGCTTTGCATAATTTGAACCAATCCATTTATATGGTCATTGTGAAAATGTGAAATAAATATTACATCGATAGTTTTTTTGCTATTAAGTGTATTGGCATATTCTTCTACTCTTTTGTCTATTATCCCCGGAGATCCTCCGCAATCGTAAACGAAGTTAAATTCACCGCCGAACAAACTGCCTGTATAAAACAGTCCTTGTCCGACATTCCAAAAATTAAATTTATTTGCTCTTCCAAAATAATAGTCATGATATATATGTTCTATCATGTATCTATCCGCAAAACATCTTGTGTATCTCATATTATCTTCCTTCGTTTTCTATATCGCCGTCGGTACAGTGAACAGTATAATTCCATGTATAGTCATTCCATGATTTGCCCTTAATTATTGCTTTCCATTGCGCAATAGTTCCGTTGTAATAAATACTTACCAAGCCATCACAAATACATAATGCACATTCGCCGATGCTTGTCACGCTATCGGGAATTGTAATATTCGTTAAATTACTACGATTATAAAAAGCATAATTTGCAATACTAAGTGTACCTTCTTTTAATACGATTGACATGTTATCAGGAATTGACCCTTTATATCCATATGCAACATTTCCCACATATACAAGTCCATCCGGTTGATTATCATACCATGCCGTATAATAGAATGCATTTTCACCGATGCTTGTCACGCCATTGCCCACCATTATGTTTGCGAGTTTTCTACAGTCATAAAAGGCTGAATTTCCAATACTTTTTACGCCATCACCTATTGTTACATTTGCTAATTCACTGCAACCATTAAAAGCGCGAGCACCAATACTCGTAACGCTATTAGGAATAATCACACTTGTCAAACTAGTACAATTTTGAAAAGCGTAATCGCTAATATTTTTAACTCCATCAGGGATAGTAATCTCTTGAATAAGAGTATTTTTTAAATATAAATTCTGCGCATAAGCAAGGGGATTGCTATTGAAATCTATCTCACACCATTTTGCTATATCGCTAATATAAACGCTCTTCAAAAGTGTACAATTATTGAATGCATCACTCCCTATAACGGAAACGCTATCGGGGATTGTTATACTATTTAGACTACTACATTTATAAAAGGCAGAAGATCCGATACTTGTCGCATCTTGTCCAATAGATACGTTTTCCAAATTTGTACAATTATAAAAAGCACCAAACGGAACATCTCCTTCGCTTATACATATAGTCTTTAGAGATGCAGGAATATAATATGTTTTATATGTAGGCGAAGATGTGCTTTTTTCATAATAACATTGCGTTGTTTCCTCTCCGCCTTTATATGATGTTCCAAAAAAGTAACCAAGTATTTGGTCATAGCCATTATTTGCAGATTTACTAGACCCCATAAATGGTATTGTCATATTTATTACTGAAGAGCAACCATTGAAAACGCTATCGCCGATGAATACATCGCGACCAGATATACTGATAGTAGTTATCCCGGTGCAATTTGAAAAAGCATTATCGCCAATGAACTTTATATCGCCTGAAATCTTTACACTGTTTATACACGCGCAATTCGTGAAGGCATTTCTACCAATATATACTACACTTTGTGGAATGGTATATAGGTTCATTAACTTGCATCCATAAAAAGCCTCATCACCTATATGAGTTACAGAGTTTGGAATCTCCAAACTAGTCACATAATCTTGTGCTCGAAAAGCGCTATCTGCAATCGCGAGTGTCCCTGGTTCAATAGAAATGTTTCTTGTTGCAGGTTTCAGACCCGGATATGGATTATAAAAGCTTATTCCATAAAGTATTTTACCGACATAAATAGTGCCGGTACTCATTTTATTACTATACCACAATGTATCATGAAACGCATATGCACCGACACGTCTCACACTATCTGGTAATGTTATATTTATTAGATTGCTACATTTCTTGAAAGCAGAATCTTTTATGTTTTCTATTCCATCAACTAGGGTTATGGATGTTAGCGTGGTATTCCCCTCAAAGGCCTTTTGCCCAATAGTATTTATAACTGTTCCGTCAATTTGGTTGGGTATTTCTATTTCAGCTAGTGTTTTGCCATAACTCGTTACCCCAGTTATGGTATTATTATCATAAGTATAGATCGACCTCCACTTCGCATATAAAACTTTATCGCCAATTGTTCCTTTAGGAAGTGTTATTATATCCGTTTTGAAGTCTTTATCCGTATACCAACCGCAAAATTCATAATTTTTAATATGTTTAAGTGGCGATAGAACAAAATCTTCTAGACTACTATACCTGCTAGGATTATCATTTTCTACATTATCGAACTTCAATATGAACGTTAACTTGTATTCACTTGGAATAATAGAAAGTGTCGCAGTAATTGTCTTTGTTTCATAATACTGCTTTGAAACAGTCACCGAAACCAAGTATTCGCCTATTGCACAAAAGCTGTTTTGAGAATAGACTGTAGTTGTGCCTTCTGGAACGTCCTTAACATAAAGGCTTTTTGCAGTATTGTCAAATAAAAATGTTTCTGACACAAAAATATTGTCAGAAAACTGGTGATTTTTTATGGTTAGGTTGAATATCTTATTGAACCCTTCTATGTTTAAAGATAAAGAATGGCTTCCAAGTGTTTTGGTTTTTACTAAATCGTTGTCTTCAAACAACGTTTTATTCATCATTATGGTTTCTTTTTCGCCACTGTCTCTTGTTATATCAATAGAATAGTTGCCAAAATCAAACTCATCAATATAACATTCAGATTCTCCGTGTACAACAGCGTCAATGATAGGACATCTATTTAAAACTTCTACTTTACAAGGCATTTTAGATATTTTTTCATCTAGCAAAGACAGTTGCTGCTTGGTTACAACGACTTTATCCAACACCTCTGGTATAAAATAGCACTTTGCATATGCTATTGAAGGCTTTTTATATCTAATCTCGTCCTTTTGTCCAGGATGATACACGTAGTTTTGCCAACTTGTTACGTCTAGTATTTCATTTGCATAATATGCTCTTTTCCCATCAATTGTAAGCCATTTTAATTGAGCAACCCAATCTGTATTCTCTTCAGGAATGATAATATTATCAACATTCGTAAAATTTATTGGAACAAAATTGGCGGATTTAGTCAACATGTAAAGTATTGAATCGAACAAAGATTGGACGGGTTTATCAAGTCTTGCAATATTCAATTGCTTTAAATTTATACATGGTGAAAGAGCTTTATCTTGAACTTGAATTACATCTTCTCCAATTGTTAATTTCAATAACGAATCACATCCTTTCAAAACAAGAATGTTAATTGTGCCACCAAGTATTTCTAAATCTGTTAAAGCAGCATCGCCTATAAATACTTCTGTTCCTATTGTTACGCAATTACTAGGAATAACGACATTGTTAAGCATCACGCAATAACCAAACGCTTTCTCTCCGACGTCTAAACAAGATGGTATTTCAATATTTTCCAAAGATGTACAGTATAAAAACGACTTTGATTGTATTTGCTGAATAGTATTGGGTAAAATAACTTCCTTAATGCTGGAACAGTATGAAAATCCATCGCCGTTTCCCGTCCCAATCGATACAACTGGTTTATTATTATATGTCGATGGAACTGTTACAATTGTGTCACTGCCTTCATATCCCGTTACTGCATAGCCATTACGATATTGTGTGAATAATAATCCGCTAGTTTCTTTTTCTAAAACTGTAACCGAACATGTTGCGCTTGCCCCAGTTATAGATGCTGTTATAATTGCATTTCCTTTTGAAATAGCAGTGACTTTGCCATTTTGTGAAACAGATGCAATAGCCGAATCGGAGCTAGACCAGGTGATTAATTGTGTATTATCCAAGGGGAATACAGTGGCAATCAAATCAAAAACATCGCCACAATTAAGTGACAAGATTATTTCGTTTAAAGAAATACTGCTTGTTTCATCTGCCTTACTAACAGTAACTACACATGAAGCCGTGATATTATCAATACTCGCAATAATAGTTGTCGTGCCTTGCGCCAATGCTGTTACGACACCGGTTGAAGATGCCGTTGCTATTGATGGTTCTGAACTTGACCAAATGATATTTTTAAGAGTTGCGTTAGAAGGAAAAATCGTAGCCGTAAGAGTGAAAGAATCGCCACACACAAGGTCAATTGAAGATTTGTTTAGCGTAATTTTTGTTACTGCAACTTTGTTTTTTGTATATCCGCAAATTGTACATGTATCGCCTTCAAAGGAATGTGCGCCAAATTCGCTCGTTAATGAGACATGTTCACACGTTGCATTGTGCCAATGAGATATGTCGTTATGGCTCCATTCTTGCGAATAAGTGTGTTTATGTTGTTGCTCTTGACCACCATTTTTATCGCATGCGGTAAAAATGCACGTCAAAATTACTGCCATTGTCAAAATGGCTAAAATGCTGAAAATACGTTGCTTTTGGGTTTTCATGTTCTCCCTCGCTGTAATGCCACGGGGAATTAAATAATCAAGTAAAAATATAACAAGTGCATCCCCGCTGATTTTTGCGATAAACCCACATGCTACTTCTATTACGAAAGCTATGTAATGCGAAAATGCACCTGTTACCGAAGTAAAAGATCTTTCGTAATAGATTATTGAGTTTATCGCACCTTTATAATACGCACATTTTGCACAAATTGTCAATCATATGTATAATTTTATAATTATACAAACCCTAAACACGACGTGATTTATCTCTGTATTTAACCCCTTTGGCACTTAGGCGTATGCTTGTCTTGAACAAGTCGTCGAGGCTACGCCTCGCCGAGACAAGCATACGCCTTTTAACAAAAAATAATACGAAATCATTTCAACACAAATTATAAAACACATCAAAATTCATAACAAAACTGTTTCAAAAACACTGGAAAACTAGGGGCTAACAACAATCTATTTTTTTCCACATGTTCTCTTTTTGGCGATTAGACGTGCCGTAGTCTTTGATACAAGTGCGCACGCGTACGCACGCGCAAGACTACGGCACGTCTAATCGCCAAATTGTGAAATTTGATACTGGAAGTAGTTGGCGTTTTGCAAAAATCAATTTATGAAGTGTGTGTCAATATTTGCATTGTACAACTATATAAATTATAAATTTTAAAGAAGCAAGAGTCTATAAATTATGTCGGATTGCGACCGTAACCGTCGTACCCACTCCGAGTTTCGAGGTGAGCGACAAATCGGCGTTATAAAGTGTGCAGATGTGCTTCACTATCGCAAGACCAAGTCCCGTGCCTCCCGTTTCGCGAGAGCGGGATTTGTTGACGCGGTAGAATCTCTCGAATATGCGCTGTTGATGCTTTTCTTCAATGCCTATACCGTCGTCGGCGACCGTGAGCGTGGTATGCGATGCGTCGGACGAAATCGTCACTTTCACGTATCCGCCGCTTCGGTTGTACTTCACGCCGTTTTCGACGAGATTTTTGACGAGTTCTATTGCGTGTTCCTTTTCCATTTTGACGATCGCATCGCCGTCGATGGATATTTGCACGTTCTTTTCTTTTGCAATAGGGGCAAGGCTTTCTTTCACGCTTTCGGCGATTCGAGCAAGGCTCACGTCTTCGGGATTGACGTCTTTTTGCGATTCGAGTTCGCTCAAATCGAGCATATCTTTGAGCAACGCGATTATTCTCGACACTTCTGTGTCGATTTTTTCGGAAAGTGCCTTAGTCTCTTGCTCGTTCGTTTGTAAGCCGATTATGTCGTTAAATCCCTTGATTGCGGTGAGCGGCGTTTTGAGTTCGTGCGAAGCGTTGGCGAAAAACTCGCTTCTCGTCTTTTCGCTCGTCTTGATTGCGGTTATATCGCTCAAAACCAAAACTTCCATCTCGTTTTCGAGCGCGCGTGCTGAAACCATATAGAATTTGCCGTCGCTTGCGTACTCGAAATCGCAACTCGTACCGTTTTCGAGACAATCCGAAACGTGTGCGGAAAATCCTTTGTCTGCGGTGAGTACGGTGTGATTTTTGCCGACGACGTCTTTAAGGTCGAACACCGCGCAGGCATTTTTGTTTATGGAAAGGATATCTCCGTCTTTATTCAACACGACGATTCCGTCGGATATGTTGTCGAGAATATAGTCGAGTTTTTGCTTGTCATCGGACTCTCTGAGCATGGAATCGCGCAGTTTTTCGCTTATGTCGTTTATCTCGACGAGAATCGCGTTGATTTCCTTGTCGCTCGACGATGGAATAGAGGGGACATATGAGCCGTTTTTGACCGCTTCGAGATTGGTTTTTACGTCTTTGAGCGGTTTGAGTATACTCATCGACACTGCAACGCTTGCCAAATACGACAATAAAAGCACTCCGATAAGCACGCACACCATAACTACTATGCTCTTTTGGACGTAGCCTTGCACGCTCTCGACGGCGATTGCCGCTCGCACGAAAACGTAGTTGTCGCCGACGTTCACTTTTACGGCGTAATACGCCATATCTTTTTTGAGAGTATCGCTGTATCTCGTGACGACCGCAGGCGTACCTTTGAGCGCGTTTTGAATTTCCTCTCTGTCGAGATGCTGAACGCCGATTGCGTCCGCGCTTTGGCTGTCCTTTATCGCAACGCCGGTTGCGTCAACTATTGTCAAACGAATATGCGAAGGCACGTTTTCGGCTATATTTTCGTTGTAGTTTGCCGCATAAATATTTGCGACGTCGACGATTTCTTTTTTCGCTTCGTCAATGCGTTCGTCACGCGCAACCGACAACCCCGAAAAAAATATTGCCAAAATGGCAACTGTCAAAATTATAACATTGAATAAAACAAGTTTGTTTTTCATTTCAGTACATACCCCACGCCGCGTACGGTTTCGATTTTTGCCTCCGATTCGGCAAGCAATTTTCTCAAATCCGCAATGTGAATGTCCAAAGTCCTTGTTTCGCCGTAGTTGTCGCCCCATACGCTGTCGAGCAGGGTGTTGCGTGAAAGCACGGTTTGCGAGTTTTGAACAAGCAGTTTCAGAAGTTCGTATTGCTTCAAAGTGGTTTTCTTTTCTTTGCCCGCAACAGTTACGGAGTGAGTGGAATCGTCAATAAAAATATCCTTATACGCAATCGCGCTTTTTTGCGACTTGCGAAGTTTTGCGTTGATTCTCGCAACCAGTTCCAGAACGCCGAAAGGCTTTGCGAGATAGTCGTCCGCACCCAAATCGAGTCCGCGCACCTTGTCGATTTCGTCGGATTTTGCCGAAACCATAATTACGGGAATATCGCTCGTTTGCAAGTTGTTTTTCATCGCTTTGAGAATCTCGTATCCGTCAAGGCCGTCGAGCATTATATCCAAAATCGCAAGGTCGCATTTCCTTGCCGACAGCGCGCTCAAAAAGTCCTCGCCGTTTTGAAAACACTCTATATCGAAACCTGCGTTTTTCAGAGCGTAAGAGTAAACTTCGCGAATAGATTGTTCGTCGTCAACCGCATAAATAAGGCGTTTATTGTCCATTTTTCACTCCATAAAGTGATTGTTGTGTTCAAATTTCAACTTTGACTGTGGTATCCGGTCACAGCATATTCCGCCCACTCGCCTATGTTTACGGCATGGTCGCCTATGCGTTCGAGATACTTGGCTATCATCATAAAAAGGATTGCCTGTTCGGCGTTTTCGGGATCTTTTTTGATGAGCGTTACAAGGTCGGATTCGACGATTTCAAACAACTCGTCAACCCGATCGTCGCGCTTGTCGAGTCCTCTTGCCGTGTCCAAATCCCTGTTGATGTAACTCGACACGCCGTCCTTGACCATACCGATTGCGAGTTTGGACATAAGTTCGATATGCTCGGGTTCTTTGATAAATTTGTCGTCCTTGAATTGCAAACTTATCTCGGATATATCGGCTGCTTGGTCGGCAATGCGTTCGAGGTCGGTTATCATTTTCAAAGCCGCCGAAACGTCTCGGAAGTCGCTTGCCACGGGGTGTTCCATAAGCAAAATTTTGAGGCAGTCCTGTTCTATTTCTCTTTGCTCGTCGTCGATGTTTTTGTCTTCGTCGATGACTTCTCTTGCAAGGTCTTTGTCAAGATGTTTGAGTGCTTTTATCGACTTTTCGATTGCGATTTGAGTGTCGTGGCACATTGTGACGAGTTTGTTGAACACAAGGTTGAGTTCTTGTTCGTACTTGTTTCTTATACTCATAGTTTATCTTCAATTCCTCCTTATATCAAGCGATTTGTCAAATATATTTCGGCGCAATCGCCATTATGTTTTCCTCTATCAAACGATTACGTTTGATTTTGTATTAACCGAATCTGCCCGTAATATAGTTTTCGGTGCGCTTATCGCAAGGCGAGGAAAAGATTTGTTCGGTATCTCCGTATTCCACCAGTTCGCCGAGCAGAAAGAATGCGGTTTTATCGGCGATTCTGGTTGCTTGTTGCATATTGTGGGTGACAATAACGATTGTCGTGGATTTTGCAAGTTCGTCGCAAAGTTCCTCGATTTTGCCCGTCGATATTGGGTCGAGCGCGCTTGTGGGTTCGTCCATAAGCAAAATTTTCGGCTTGACCGCAAGAGCGCGGGCGATGCAAAGGCGTTGCTGTTGTCCGCCCGAAAGTCCGAGTGCGGATTTGTCGAGTCGGTCTTTTAACTCGTCCCACATAGACGCGTCTTTAAGGGATTGTTCCACAATCTCGTCAAGTTGTGCCTTTTTGTGAACGCCTATCGTTCTCGGTCCGTACGCCACGTTGTCGTACACGCTCATCGGAAACGGATTTGGTTTTTGAAACACCATACCCACGTTGCGCCGCAGTTCGTTGACGTCGATTTTGCCGTAAATATCCACGTCGCCCACGAGGAATTTACCCTCGATTTTGCATCCGTCCACAAGGTCGTTCATGCGATTGAAGCATTTTAGAAAAGTGGATTTTCCGCACCCCGACGGGCCTATAAACGCCGTGACTTTCCTTTGGGGGATTTCTATATTGACGTTTTTGAGCGCTTGAAAATCGCCGTACCATAAGTTTGCGTTTTCGACGGAAATATTCTGTCTGAATTCAAGCGTTTTTTGCTGTTTTTTTGCCATTTATTTTACCTCTTATTTTTGAGAATAAGCCCTGATTTGTATTCGTCGTACCGCCGAGTTTTCTCGACAGTTTGCCGCCTATAAGTTCGGCAAGCAAGTTAAGCGCAAGCACTATGACGATAAGCACTACCGCCGTTGCGTACGCCTCGTTCATATACCATCCTTCGCCCGAGAGTTGATAGAGCGCGACCGCAAGCGTTGCGCCGCTGTCCGTCACGCCTTTGGGGATTCCGCCTATTACCGACCCCATCGTATAAAGGAACGGTGCGGACTCGCTTATCACTCTGCCCATCGTCAGAATGACCGCCGAAATTATACCCGGCATTGCCGACGGAAGCACCACTTTGAGTATCGTGCGCAGTTTGCCTGCGCCCATCGCAAAACTTCCCTCTCGAAGCATATCGGGCACCGACTTCAAACTCTCTTCCGTCGAACTTATGATCGTTGGCAAAAGCATTATGCTCACCGTACATACGCCTGCGATGATGCTGCTTGTCCCCGTGAACCATTGCTTGAACGTTATCATACCGAAAAGACCGTAAACAATGGACGGAACGCCCGAAAGCACATTTATTGCAGTGCGAATTGTCTTGATGAAGAAGTTGCGCTTTTTGGTGTACTCGTTGAGAAAAATCGCCGTCATTATGCCTATGGGGACGGAAATCAAAAGACTCAAAACCACCGTATAAAGCGTAGTGACGATTGCGGGAAGTATGGTAACTTTGCCGCCGAATTCGTACTTGCCGTAGATGAGTTCGGGATTTTTGACAAGTTCGGGAAAGCCCTTGACGAATATAAATCCTATGACAAGCACAAGCACCGCAGTTGCGATAACGCCGGCTCCTATTGCAAAAACTTTTCCTGCGTCTGCCGAATGAATTTTGTGCATAAATGCGCTGTATCCATACTTTATCTGTTTGAAAAATGCAGATAAACGATTGTTTTTGCGGTTTTCACACTGTTTAATCTTTTTTGAAGTAACGCTTTTTACAACGCGTTTGGACACGAGATTGAACACGAGATTGAACACGACGTTTACAATGAGAATAAACACCAAAAGCACCGCGCCGGTTGCAATCAACGCGCCTTCTTGCAATTCGCCCGCGTATCCCATTTCGAGAACAATGTTTGCCGTAAGCACGCGGAAAGACGAGAACAATCCGTCGGGATAAGTCACCGAGTTTCCCGCAACCATTACGACAGCCATAGTTTCGCCAAGCGCACGTCCGATACCCAAAACCAAAGAAGCGGTTATGCCCGAACGAGCCGCAGGCGACATAATGTGAAACACCGTTTCGCTGTGCGTCGCACCCATTGCAAGCGAGCCTTCGTAATAACTTTTCGGCACGGCTTCGAGGCTCGTACGCGACAAAGATACGACGGTCGGAAGAATCATTATGCCGAGTATAAGCGACGTTGCCAGAAGTCCGCTGCCGTTGTTGGGCGCAACGTTTGAAAGAATCGGAAGCAAGAATACGATTCCGAAAAATCCGTATACGACGGACGGTATGCCCGCCAAAAGATTGATAACCGACGAAAGCGATTTTTTGAGAAATTTCGGACAGTAGAACGCAAGGAAAATCGCCGTGAAATATCCGAGCGTTCCGCCGATTAAAAGTGCGCCGACCGTTGCCGAAAGCGTGCCGACAATCATCGTAAATATGCCGTAACTTCCCGCCGCCGCGCTGCCGTATACGTCGTCTTTGTCGGGCATCCACTTGTCGCCGAAAAGAAAGTCGAAAAAGCCTATCTCTTTGAGCGCGGGAACGCTTTTTGCAATCAGAAACGCGAAAATCGCAACGACGGAGATTGTGCAGACAACCGCCGCCGATGCGAATACGCCTTTTCCTATTTTGTCTTTAAGTTTGTTTGCAGTCATAATTAGCCGAGTTGACTGAATTTGGTGATTTCACCCGTATAGATTTTGTAGAGTTCGGCGAGAGTCAGATCTTCGACGCTCGTGTTGTCCTTGTTGACGATGACCGCAACTGCGTCGAGGCAGATATTGAAGCTGTCGATGCCGTCTTTGTCAACAGCAGCAGACGAGAGTCCGATTACGTTGCCGGTGTTGTCGCTCTCAACCGCTTTGCGTCCTACCGATGAGCCTTCGAGCTGGATATCGAACACATCGCTTGCGTTTACGCCGTAAAGACTCGCATACGCCTTTGCCGCCGCATTGATAAGTTTTTCCATAGACGTCGAGCCGCGCACTACGATTTTGTCGCCGACAGGAAGGGCGGATTGTTTTTCATAAGTTCCGACTTCGATTGCGTCCTTGCCTGCATTTACTCTCTTTGCACCGTCCGAAAGGAAGATTGTTCCCACGTCTTCGCTGTCGCAAATGGCTTCAAGGGCGTCGCTCTTGATATATTTCATAAAGTCGGCGACTCTTGCGGAAAGTTCGGTTTTGCTGTTTGTCATAAACACGAACGGACGTTGAATTTTGTATGTTCCGTCAAGTACGGTTTGTTTGCTTGGCGCAACGCCCGCAACCTTGACGACCTTAACGGAATCGTTGACCGAACCGAGTGAAATATAACCGATTGATTGCTTGTCCGATTGCACTGCCGACAGCACTGTGCCGGTTTTGCTTTGCACGTTTGCTTTTGCTGTCGTGCGATACACTGTTTTGCCGTTTTCGTCTTTTTCGTTGAGATAATGCGTACCGTCCGTGACCACTTTGTCAAATGCTTCTCTGGTGCCGCTGCTCTGTTCTCTTGCGATGACGGTTATGGCTTTGTCGGGATTAAAAGCTGCGTTGCACGCAACAAGAGATACCGCCGTGACCAGAACGAGTGCGATTGCTATTGTGATAATGATTGATTTTTTCATAAGTTGCTCCTTTTTTAAGTTTGCGAGCAAAGTATATCTTTTTTGAAATCGCGTTGCAGTCCATTTTCGGTAAAGCAAGTGTAAAATGTTTGTAAAGTCGCAAAAAACGATGACATTTGATTTGACAATCCGATTGACGTAAACGATATTATATTTGTTCGATATAAAGAACAAAATAAACGTAATTTTGGTGGATTATGCAAACAAAACGAATTTTGACAATTCAAGA